>Ga0233439_10005384_pt1 | contig 11895 bp, 10 predicted proteins | sample SI_123_September_6_FD_182713 | JGI IMG/M metagenome (GOLD analysis project Ga0233439, IMG submission 182713) | Seawater microbial communities from Saanich Inlet, British Columbia, Canada - SI_123_September2016_100_MG | ecosystem: Environmental > Aquatic > Marine > Inlet | place: Canada: British... | reverse complement strand
ACACCAAGCAGACTATGATCATCACGATGAAAGATCATTTTCAGCAGGCCCGTATCATCGCCCAGGATCTGGCCCCGGGCGATCTCGCGAAAACGGGCGATGCCCACTTCATAGGGGATCTTTTTCGCGGTCAGTTCATGCTCGGCCTCGCCAACCATGGAAATTTCCGGGATAGAATAGATACCAACTGGGAAATTTGTTGGCATCGGCCCAACCTTTACACCAAAGGCGTTGCAGGCGGCCAGACGGCCTTGTTCGGACGATGTGGCGGCAAGAGCCGGGAAGCCGATAACATCGCCGGCGGCGAAGATATGCTTTTGCTGGGTGCGGAACGTTTCATCTACAATCAGGCGTCCACGATCATCGGCTTTCAGTTTCGCGGCCTTGAGGTTCAGAGAATTGGTGTTGCCGGCCCGTCCGGCACAGATCAGGGCCAGGTCCGCGACCAGTCGTTTGCCGGATTCGAGTGAGACCACAACCCGCCGCCTGGAATTTTCACGGGTTTCAACCTTGGCCACGGTTTCGCCCAGTCGGAATACCACGTTGATATCCCGCATCTGGTGGACCAGTTCGTCGACAATCTCGCGATCCAGGAATTCCAATGGCGTATTCCGGCCATCGACTACCGTGACCTCAACGCCCATCAAGGCAAACATTGAGGCGTATTCGATACCCACAACACCGCAGCCAATAACCACCATTGAATGGGGCAACTCAGTCAGGGAGAATATTTCGTCCGAGGTAATGACCCGATCACCATCAAGTATTGTGTTTGAGGGGGTGGTTGGTCGGGTGCCAACGGCAACCTTGATGTTGGCAGCTGTTGCCTTGCGTTCACCATGGGAGGATTTGATAACCAGTTCATGGGGGCTGGCGAATGCTGCCGTGCCGACGATAACATCAACATTGTTGCGGCCTAGTTGGGCGTCTTGCACCTGCTCTTCCCGCCCCACGATATTGCCGACCCGTTCGAATAGCTGGGAGGCCGTAACCGCTTTTTGGCTGACCCCGCCATTGCCGTTCCCGTTGTCGCTTGATCGCCGCCGCATGTCTGAGGCTCGTCGCCCGCCGCGCCCGAAGGTCAGGACCGCTTCACGGAAAGTCTTGGATGGTATGGTGCCCGTATGCAGACTGACGCCGCCGACGACACTTTCCTGCTCGATGATAGCGACACGTTTGCCCAGCTTGGCGCTTTGCACGGCGGCTCGCTGGCCTGCCGGCCCGCTACCGATGCAAATCAAATCATAATCATATTTCGCCATGGCGTACTGGTCCCTCAAATCCGGTAAAACACTGGGATATCAGTAGTTTTTAATGGTTAACATTACGACAACGGATCGATATCAACATGAACCTTAAATGAATGCCCCTCTCAGCTTTGGTTCAGGCGCCATCGGGCAATATGGCTGCATCAATTACGGATTAACCGAAAGGAATGCATCATGAGAAAGCAATTTTTAGCCGCCCTGGCCACGGCCATCACAGTTGGCATCACCGTTGCTGCCGCCGCACCGGGTTACGCCCAGGACCGTGGTAATAGAGAGCACAATCGCGATCGGGTGGAGCGTTACGCGCAACAGGATCGAAATGGCAGTCGTCATCACGAACCAAAAATCACCCTCAAGTTTCAGGACGACAGCTTTCGATTAAGCTTTGGCGATAGAGCAGCCAAACAATTCCGGAAACACAAGCGGCCCCATTATTTCGCCCCAAAACGGCACCGGGCCGACTATCGAAATTATCGTCAATGGCGCAAGGCACAAGCGCGCCGCGCCCGCCACAACGCCCGTCATGACTTCCGTCGGGGCACCCGTTGGGGCTCCCGTCAGGACCATCGCTATGATCGCTACGACCGTCATGATCGACGATGGAATGGCCGGCATCACCGACACGGCTAGACCTAGTTTTCCCGCAAGCGCCGCTCCAGGAACTGTCGAATTGTATCCTGGGCGGCGTTTCGGGCTGCGGGGTTATAGCCCCAGGTAACGCCGCGGGTGGGGTTCTTTTCGCGGTTTTCGGCCTCTGCGCGGTAGCGCACCGGGCCCATGTCCGGATCATCGAAGAAGTGAAAGGAGTCTGGAAAGATCTGTAGATCCATGGGGTGCACCGACCCGGCATTGGCATCGCGTAAACTCACGCACCGCGCGGCAGTTGTCCAATCGTCCTGGCCCCCGATCAGCATCAGCAAAGGGCCAATAAATGGTCCCGATGCGGTCAGGCAATTAGGATAGAAGGCGATGCCATAGGCGAATTTATCCGGGTAAAGGTTCTGCACGCCGATCTGGTTCAAAGCGGACAGTACCTTGCTGCCCCCGATTGACCAGCCGATCAGGCCGATCTGTCCGCTATCCACATCCTTGCGTTGACGCAGATATTTCAAGGCCCCGATCGCATCAAAGGTCTGATCCACAGACTCTATTGCTTCATAGCTGTTGCAGTTCGGGGCGTGCCGGCGTGGACCATAGCTGTCGACCAATAATGTCAGATAACCCCAAGCCGCCAGTTGATCGGCCCAATCCTCAACCGTGCCCGTTATGCCCTGACAGCTGTACAGCAACACCAGGGCCGCAAATGGCCCATCGCCCCCATTACCTCGCCTGGGGCGGCGCAAATGGCCTTGCAACATAAGGCCCGGCGTTCCTTTCGCATCTTCCCCACGCATGGCCGCCATACGTTTTTGCAGTGCTGTAGGTGGGCTGGCGGCGGTTGGGAAGCGCACTTGCTCCTGTGCGCGGGCGGTGCCCGCCGCCAGAACGGCTGCCAGCATTATCAGGACAAGGAGTAATTGACGCGCACTCATAATTATCTGTCCCTAAAATTCCTAATCCGTGGCCACTGATATTGCCGCAAATGGTGCTATATTGTACGAACAATGAAAAGACAGCCAAAATAAGAGGGCAGGGCATCATGGATTTAACAGGTGAATACCATATCGCCGCATCCCGGGAACAGGTGTGGGCGGCTTTGAACGATCCGGAGGTCCTAAAGGCCTCTATTCCCGGCTGTAGTGATCTGAACGCTGTCGGAGATGACAGCTTTACTGCCACGGTCACGGCCAAAGTGGGACCGGTGAAGGCGAAGTTTCAGGGCCAGGTCACATTGTCCGATATGGATCCGCCCAATGGTTATACCATTCAGGGTGAGGGCAAGGGTGGACCCGCCGGTTTCGCTAAAGGGGGGGCTAAGGTCACCTTGGTTGAAGACGGCGATGGCACCTTGCTTCGCTATGAGGTTAACGCCAACGTCGGCGGTAAGCTGGCGCAAATAGGCTCCCGCCTGATCGATGGCACGGCAAAAAAACTGGCCGGAGAGTTTTTCACGACCTTTGCTGAAATCGCCGCCGCATCCGCGCCCAATGTTTCTGCGGGCGCGGCGGTTGAAACCGCGGCGTCAGAAGATGTCGGCCGACCGGGTGCAGCGACGGATGTTCCGCCTGCGGTGGTTGATGCCGCCGCCTCCAGTGGTGAGGCCGCGCCTGAAATGCTGCATGTCCGGAGTGATGACGTATCCTCCCGCGCGACCAAATCATCCGCCGATCCAATGGCCGGGGAAGATGCGGCTGGCGGTGGTTTGCCTCGCTGGGTCTGGATAACTGGTCTGATCCTAATTTTGATCGCTATTATTTCCGTCCTGGGAGGCGATTGAGGTCACAAAATAGCGACTTTTGCTGTTCTGAAGGCAGGCAGCGATAATCTGGGCTTGACGTTAGGGCCGCAAGGCGAAACACTTCAAGTATAGGGGAGGGCCAATCCATCCGTTCCAGTGATCGGGGATTGGGGCTTTACCCATGACATAGTCGGCAACGATCGACAGCAATGAACGACAGCAACGAACTGCAGGGAGGTTCTACATGGCAACGGTGTCAATGACCGTGAATGGTCAAGCTGTGAGCGGCGAGGTTGAAGGCCGCACACTTCTAGTTCAATTTCTTCGGGAAAATCTAAATCTGACGGGAACTCATGTGGGCTGTGATACCAGCCAGTGCGGTGCCTGTGTGGTTCACGTAGATGGGGATTCCATGAAATCCTGCACCATGCTGGCTCTCGAAGCCGAAGGCGCGGACGTTACCACCATCGAAGGCTTGGCCAAGGGCGGCGAAATGCATCCCATGCAGAAGGCTTTCCAGGATAACCATGGACTGCAATGTGGTTTCTGCACACCTGGCATGGTGATGAGCGCCATTGATCTGGTGGCGAAAAATCCCAATCCGGATGAAGCGACCATCCGCGAACAGCTGGAAGGCAACATTTGCCGTTGCACCGGCTATCACAATATCGTCAAGGCGGTGCAACAAGCCGCCAAGGGGGGCTGATATGGTTGAGAATGGTATTGGCGCTAGTCTAAAGCGCAAGGAAGATAACCGGTTTCTGACCGGCAAGGGCAATTACACGGACGATATCAATCGTCCAGGACAGACCCACGTGTACATCGTGCGTTCGCCCCATGCCCACGCGACGATCAACTCCGTGGATATCTCCGCTGCAAAGGCCGCACCCGGTGTGGTCGCGGTGTACGGCGGTCAGGATCTGATCGACGATGCGGTCGGTGGCTTGGTTTGTGGTGCCTCCGTCACCGGCAAAGGCGGTGAGGTTAACAAGACCCCGCCCCGCAATGTTTTAACCATCGACAAGGCGCGCTTCGTCGGTGACCCGATCATTGCGGTTATTGCGGAAACCCTGGCTCAGGCCAAGGATGCTGCCGAATTGGTCGAGATTGACTACACGGAACTGCCTTCGACGGTATCGACGGCAAACTCGGATGCCGATGGCGCACCGCAGTTGCATGAAGAATGCCCCAACAACGTCGCACTCGATTGGGAATTAGGTGACAAGGCCGCTGTTGACGCCGCCTTTGCTGCTGCCCACAAGACGGCGAAGGTTGAACTGATCAACAACCGCATGGTCACCAATGCTATGGAGCCACGGGCTGCGGTGGGTGAGTATAATTCCGGTACGGACGAGATCACTTTGTATGTGACCTCGCAGAACCCGCATGTGCATCGCCTGGTGATGTCCGCCTTCATGAACATCGCGCCGGAGCATAAATTCCGCGTAGTGGCGCCTGATGTCGGTGGCGGTTTCGGCTCGAAAATTTTCACCTACAATGAAGAGGCGATTTGCGCCTGGGCCGCGAAAAAGATCAACCGTCCGGTCAAATGGACGTCTGATCGTTCCGAAGGCTTCATGTCTGATGCCCACGGTCGTGACCATGTTTCCACGGCTGAAATGGCCCTGGATGCCGATGGCAAGTTTCTGGGGATGCGGGTCAATTCGAAAGGCAACATGGGGGCCTATCTGCAACTCTTCTCTGTCTCCATTCCCACCTTGTTCCATGGTTTCCTGCTGGCGGGACAATACACCACGCCGGCGATTTACCTGGAAATGCGTTGTGTCATGACCAACACAGCGCCGGTGGATGCCGCCCGCGGTGCCGGACGGCCGGAGGCAACATATCTGCTGGAACGCCTTGTTGATGTCTCTGCCCGTGAGATGGGTTTGGACCCGGCGGAGATCCGTCGGCGCAACTTCATCAAGGCCGATCAGATGCCGTACCAGACGCCGGTTGTGCAGTGTTATGACTCCGGTGACTATCATGCCAGCCTCGACAAGGCGCTGGGCATGTCTGATTACGATGGTTTCTCTGCCCGTCAGGCAGAGGCCAAGGGTCGTGGCAAACTGCGCGGTATCGGGCTGTCATCCTATATCGAAGCTTGCGGTGTTGCCCCATCGGCGGCTGTCGGCTCGTTAGGTGTTGGCGTTGGTCTGTGGGAATCAGCCCAGGTCCGATTTAACCCAACAGGCGGTGTCACCGTCTTTACGGGCACGCACTCCCACGGTCAGGGGCATGAAACAGCCTTTGCCCAGTTGGTGACGGATCGTTTGGGCGTACCTGTGGAACAGGTTGAGGTTGTCCACGGTGACACCGACAAAGGCCAGTTCGGCATGGGGACTTATGGTTCCCGGTCATTGCCGGTTGGTGGGGTGGCCATTGTCAATGCCTGCGACAAGATCATCGCCAAGGGCAAAAAGATCGCGGCCCACACTTTGGAAGCGTCCGAGGATGACATCGAATTCGGCGAAGGCAACTTCACGGTTGCCGGTACCGATAAGACGATGAACATCGCCGAGGTGGCGTTCACGGCCTATGTCCCCCACAACTACCCTGAAGGGGTGGAGCCTGGTTTGGACGAGATCGCCTTCTTTGATCCGCTCAACTTCTCCTTCCCCGCGGGCGCGCATGTCTGCGAGGTGGAGATTGATCCCGATACCGGCACGTTGGAGATTGTTAATTATACGGCAATCGATGACTTCGGTGTTCTGGTCAACCCGATGATCGTTGAGGGGCAGGTCCATGGCGGCCTGGCCCACGGTATCGGCCAGGCTTTGTTGGAAGGCTGTGTCTATGATGAAGACAGTGGTCAGTTGGTCTCAGGCTCCTTCATGGATTACTGCATGCCCCGGGCCGACAATCTGCCGTCATTCAACGTGGATTATTGCCCCACGGTGCCTTTGCACAATCCATTGGGCGTCAAAGGTTGCGGCGAGGCGGGGGCCATCGCGGCACCACCTGCGGTGATCAACGCCATCGTCAATGCCTTGGATATCAAACATCTGGATATGCCTGCTACACCTGAAAAGTTGTGGCGTGCCGCGCAGGCGGCTGGTTAGGCCAGGGGAGGATAAATAAATGTACGACTTCAACTTCCATTCTGCATCCAGTGCGGATGATGCCGCCGCCAAACTTGCGGCGTCTGATGATGGCTCGGTCATGGCCGGTGGTCAGACCTTGATCCCGGTTCTGAAACAACGTCTGGCGAACCCGTCCGACGTAATCTCATTAGCGGGTGCGGGCCTATCGGGCATCACCAAAAATGGCGACGGCGTCACCATTGGTGCCACCACGACGCATGCGGCTGTGGCTGGTTCCGGCGATGTTCCCGCCGCCTTGCGGTCGGTGGCCGAAGGCATCGGTGATGCCCAGGTGCGCAACCGGGGTACTTTGGGCGGTTCCATCGCCAATAACGACCCGGCAGCCGACTATCCGGCAGCGTTGCTGGGCCTCGGTGCCACAATCACCACCAACCAGCGGGACATTGCAGCCGATGATTTCTTCACCGGTCTGTTCGAAACCGCATTGAACGATGGGGAAATCATCAAAAGCGTCACCTTCCCCAACGCAACGAAAGCAGCCTATGCCAAGTTCCCCAACCCGGCTTCCCGGTTTGCCATGGTTGGTGTCTTTGTAGCCCAGGCCGCCGACGGCGTGCGTGTTGCCGTCACAGGTGCAACGGATTGTGCCCATCGGGGACCAAAGCTGGAAGCAGCCTTGTCCGCCAATTGGTCAGCCAGCGCCTTGGACGGGATCACAATTCCTGCCGACCATCTGAACAGCGATATCCACGGTAGTGCGGAATACCGCGCCAATCTGGTTATCGTCATGGCCAAGCGCGCAGTGGAAGCTGCTGGCTAGGCTGGATACTATACGAAACGAAGGGGCGGGGTGGCTGATGCTGCCCCGCCTTTTCTTTGCGCCGCCTTTTCTTTGCGCCGGAGCATTTCCGTGTAGGAAATGCGCCGACTCTTGAGAATAGGGCAATTGAACCCATCTCTTTAATTACTACGATGAATCCAAAAGATTGAAAATTGCCCTAAAACTGACATAAGTTGCCTTTTATGAATACAGCCATACCGAACGATATCGATGCCACCTTGGATCTGCTGACGGCGGGCGACTACATCGCCGACCGCAGTCTGGCGACGACGCTGTTTTTGGCCCTGAAAATGGGCCGTCCGCTTTTCCTGGAGGGGGAAGCCGGCGTTGGCAAGACCGAGATCGCCAAGGTTTTGTCAGCTACCCTGAACCGGCCCCTGGTGCGCCTGCAATGTTATGAAGGCCTGGATGTGGCCTCTGCCGTTTACGAATGGAATTATGCCCGCCAGATGATCGAGATCCGCTTGGCCGAGGCCGGCGGCGCGGTCGACCGGGACCGTTTGGGGAAAGATATTTTCCGTGATGAATTCCTGATCAAGCGACCCCTGTTGCAAGCCTTGGAAGCGAGTGCGGATGGTGCCGCACCGGTTCTATTGATTGATGAGCTGGATCGAACAGACGAGGCGTTCGAGGCTTATTTGCTGGAAGTGCTGTCGGACTTTCAGATCACCATTCCGGAAATTGGCACTATTGCCGCAGCCCAACCGCCCATCGTCATCGTTACCTCGAACCGGACGCGGGAAATTCACGACGCCCTAAAGCGCCGCTGCCTCTATTACTGGGTTGATTATCCGGATGCGGAACGGGAACTGGCGATCCTGCGCACCAAGGTGCCGCAATGTGAGGAAACCCTCAGCCGCCAGGTCGTCGGTTTCATCCAGCGCCTGCGGGAGCATGATTTGTTCAAGCTGCCTGGCATCGCGGAAACAATCGATTGGGCCACCGCCCTGACGGAACTGAACAAAATCGTGCTGGAGCCCGAAGTGGTGGATAACACCCTTGGCGCAATACTGAAGTATCAGGATGATATCCACAAAATTCAGGGCAGTGAGGCGGCCCACATCCTGGAAGAGGTGAAGCGGGAGATGACGGCGGCGGGGAATTAGGCTGAACATGGAAAGTGTCGCCGAATATGTCCCACCTGACGACAGCAACCGCCTGGCGGAGAATATCATGCATTTCGCCCGGGTCCTGCGCGCGGCGGGACTACCCGTGGGGCCGGGCAAGGTGTTGGACGGGGTTCGCGCCGTAATTACGGCCGGCGTCGGCAACCGGGAAGATTTTTATTGGACGCTGTTTGCGGTCTTCGTCAACCGCCAGGACCACCGGGAAATATTTGATCAGGCCTTCCATATATTCTGGCGCAACCCGCGTATTCTCGAACGCATGCTGCATATGCTTATGCCCCAGGTTCAGGTGGAGATGGACGAAAGCCGGAATGACGAAATCTCCCGACGGGTGGCCGAGGCCCTGGCCAAGGGCGAAGGGTCCGAGGAGATGCAGGAGGCGGCGGAGGAAGAGATTGAGTTTGACGCCGCCCTGACCTATTCCGCCCGTGAAGTCCTGCAAGGCATGGATTTCGAATCTATGAGTGCTGACGAAGTCGCCCAGGCCAAGGCGATCATCGCGCGCATGCGCCTGCCCATCATGGCGGTGCCGACCCGGCGTCTGTCGCCCGATCCCCATGGTCGAAGGGTGGATATGCGGGCCAGCCTGCGGGCCTCGTTACGCAGTGGTGGCGGCGTGCCCCTGCGTCATCGGTCCCCCAAACTTCGCCATCCTCCCCTTGTGGTGCTGTGTGATATTTCCGGTTCCATGAGCCGCTATAGCCGCATGTTCCTGCATTTTATGCATGCCATTACCAACGATCGGGACCGGGTGCACACCTTTGTTTTTGGCACCCGGCTCACCAATATCACCCGGCATCTGCGCCATCGGGATGTGGATGTGGCTTTGGAAAAAGTGGCTGAGGGCGTGGAGGATTGGTCGGGCGGTACGCGTATTGGCCATTGCCTGCATGATTTTAATGCCAATTGGTCCCGCCGGGTGCTGGGCCAGGGGGCAGTGGTGTTGATGATCTCGGACGGGCTGGACCGGGACGCCGGCGAAGGTATCGGCGACGAGGTGGAGCGGCTGCACAAATCCTGCCGCCGTCTGATCTGGCTCAACCCCCTCTTGCGTTATGCGGGGTTTGAGCCCAAATCTAAAGGTATCAAGGCGCTGTTGCCCCATGTGGACGATTTCCGCACAGTGCATAATCTGGCATCTTTGGGCGACCTGGCGGCTGCTTTGGCCCAGGAAAGACCGGGACGGCGCAAACAATATGAAGTGGAGGCTGCATAGTGAGCGAACAAATTGTGGAGCATGAAAAAGTTCTGGAAAAGGCAGCGGAATGGAAAGCCGCCGGGCGTGGCGTCGCGCTCGCCACGGTGGTCGCGACCTGGGGCTCGTCCCCCCGGCCCGTTGGCAGCCAGCTGGTGGTCGAAGAGGGTGGTGATTTTGTCGGCTCCGTCTCGGGCGGTTGTATCGAAGGTGCCGTGGTGACAGAGGCGCGCCAGACCATTCAGGATGGCCAGACCAGATTGATAGATTATGGTATCTCGGACGAAACCGCCTGGCAGGTCGGCTTGGCCTGTGGTGGTAAATGCGAAGTCTTTATAGAGCCGGTCGAATGAAGAGCGATATCCTGAAACAGCTGTTGGCGGACCGCGCGGCCAAGCGTCAGGTGGTCATGGCCACGGATCTAGCTTCTGGCCAGGTGCCGGATCGGGGCCAATTGCTCTATCCCGGTGAAACTGACGGCGATGACGAGTTGCTGGTTGCCGCCCGCCGGGTGATGCTGGCAGACAAAAGCGGCATCGTCGAAACAACTGATGGCCGCAAGGTCTTCCTGCACGTCTATAACCCGCCCCTGCGCATGTTGATCGTCGGTGCGGTGCATATCGCCCAGCCGCTTTCGCAAATGGCGATGCTGGCCGGCTATGACGTGGCGATTGTCGATCCCCGCCGGGAGTTCGCTTCCGCCGACAGGTTCCCCGGTATCACCTTGATCGATGCCTGGCCCGATGACGGCGTAGACCAATTCGCCCCCGATCGACGCACTGCCATTGTCACCCTGACCCATGATCCAAAGCTGGATGATCCTGCTTTGATCAAGGTGCTGCGATCTGATGTGTTTTACATCGGCTGCCTGGGTTCTAACCGGACCCACGGCAAGCGCCTGGAACGTCTGGGCATGGAGGGTTTTTCAGAAGCAGATTTCGCCCGCATCCATGGTCCCATCGGCCTGGATATCGGCGGCAAATCTCCGGCTGAAATTGCCGTTTCTATCATCGCCGAGATTACTGAGGCGCTGCGCCGGCCAAAACAGGCGCAGGCAGCGGAATGATTTTCGGGACGACACCTCTGGATGTGGCGAAAGGGGCCGTTCTGGCCCATTCGATCCGTCGGGGCGGTGTTGCTATGAAAAAAGGCCGGCGTCTGTCGGCAGATGATATCCGCGCCTTGTCCAAGGCTGGTATTGAAGAGGTTATCGCCGCCCGTCTGGAGGCCGGTGATATTGATGAAGATACAGCCGCCAATGCCATCGCCAGGGCCTGCCAGGGCAACGGTGCACGCCTGCAGGAAGCATTTACGGGCCGGTGCAATCTTTACGCCGACGGCCCCGGCATCATGGTTTTGGACGCCGCGCGGGTCGACCGAATTAACCGAATTCATGAAGCTGTCACAATCGCCACCCTGGCCCCCAACGAAGCGGTAGAGGCGGGCCAGATGCTGGCCACCATCAAAATTATTCCTTTCGCCGCACCACAGGACGCCGTGGATCAGGCTATTGCCATTGCTTCAGATAATGACAGGGTGGGCGGCGCGCTGGTCGAAGTTGCGCCTTACCGGGCGCGCCGGGCCGGTTTGATCATGACCACATTGGCGGGCACCAAGGCGAATGTGCTGGATAAAACCGCGAATGTTCTGCGCGACCGTCTGGAACGATTGGGCAGTGCGTTGGAGGACGAACAGCGCTGCGCCCATTCCGCAGACGCCATCGGGGCGGCGGTACAGGCGCAATTGGATCAGGGATTGGACCCCATTTTGATCTTTGGCGACTCTGCCATCACGGATCGCCGGGACGAAGTGCCGGCTGGGATTGAAGTTGCCGGCGGTGTGATCGATCATTTCGGTATGCCGGTTGATCCGGGCAATTTGTTGCTGCTGGCCCATAAGGGCGATACGGCGGTGATCGGCCTGCCCGGCTGTGCCCGATCTCCCAAACTGAACGGTTTCGATTGGGTGCTCCAACGTCTTGTCGCGGACCGACCCGTGGGGCGGGATGAAATTACCGCCATGGGTGCGGGCGGATTGCTAAAGGAAATTCCATCAAGGCCGCAATTACGGGCCGGCGATAAT
>Ga0233439_10005382_pt1 | contig 11895 bp, 8 predicted proteins | sample SI_123_September_6_FD_182713 | JGI IMG/M metagenome (GOLD analysis project Ga0233439, IMG submission 182713) | Seawater microbial communities from Saanich Inlet, British Columbia, Canada - SI_123_September2016_100_MG | ecosystem: Environmental > Aquatic > Marine > Inlet | place: Canada: British... | reverse complement strand
TCTCCGTCGCTGCCGTGGATGATGTTGTGACCTATATCCATAGCCCAGTCTCCACGTATTGTTCCAGGTGCAGCATCTCTTCCGTTTGTAGGCCCGATGATGTTACGTGCAACTGAGATTGCGTCTATGCCAGTCCAAGCCATAGCTACAACAGGCCCTGAAGTAATGAATTCAATAAGTCCAGAGTAGAACGGGCGCTCTGAGTGAACTGCATAGTGAGCTTCTGCTAATTCCATTGAAGGAGTTAGTTGACGAAGACCAACCATACGTAGTCCTTTACGCTCGAATCTGTTGATTATTTCTCCAACAAGTCCTCTTTGCACGCCATCGGGTTTGATCATAATGTATGTTGTTTGCATGTCTGCCATGATTCGGCCGACCCACCATCCCTATTTTAATCCAAAGGGACACTAGAAAGTTAAACATAAAAGAGAAAAAGTCAATCCATAATTTATTGGTTGAAATAAACAATTATGTATTTGATTTTTTTTCCCACTGAACAATGTCTCCGTAGCATTCATAATTGTCATAGACAACCCCTTTCCATGGTCAAGAAGCCGGGAGAGGATTATGCTGGCGAAAATTACGGCCATCATGGAACCTCATATTCCTTTGAATCAGTGATTGGTGATTTGATTGACAACTCAATCGACGCTGATGCAAAAGAAGTCAATATTGTGATTCAAGATCAGAACTATCCTCATGAAGGAGCACTTGGAGTTAATGACGAAAACTATCCTGAGGGGCTCCCCTATCTCAGTGGCGAGCACCTATATGCGATGATAATTGATGATGGAAATGGTATGTCTTCTAAGCAGTTGGAAGATGCAATAGTGATGGGGAAGAAAAGAGACTATGAGGAGTATGAACTTGGACATTATGGAGTTGGTATGAAACAATCTTCTCTCTCTCAGGCATATGAGATGACGATTTTCACCAAATCGAAATCGAAGATTAACATCTTACGGCTTTCGTCCACATGGATTCAGGAAGAAAACGAAAAAGGTTGGCTTGAAGTCAAAGATATGGAGGGGAAATATGCTTGGATGAAAGAGACTGATGGGTTCAAGAATGCCATGATGGAACTTGATGATTTAGATAAGCACGGCACAATCATCCTACTCGAAGGACTTCACAAACTTGAAGCAAGAATTACAGCTAGTCAGAGAGAGACTTCAATTGAAGAGGTCATTAAACGAGTGGAAAACTTTCTGCGTTTGACATTCTCAGAATACATTAAACCAGGTGGTGCTGATATCCCCTTGACAAAGGAAATAGATGGGAAGATGACCTACAACCGTTCGCTAACTCTCAGGGTACTAAATCAAAAACTGCGCCCACTTTGTCCATTTTACAAAGATCTTGTGGATGAAGATGACCCATATGGGACACTTACTAATGATTATCCGGTTGAGACTGTTATTAATCGAACAAAGAATACCACCACAGAAATGAAAGTAAATATTTGGATTATCCCAAATTCATCCCATCCTACCTACAAGGCTAAAGTCACTGCGAGGGAAAAGAACCTGCAGAATTCCAGGGAAGGGCTCAATGCACAGAAATTGCAGGGCCTTTACATGTACAGAAATATGCGGCTGATTGATTACGGTAGCGATCAATGGAAAGGTGTACGAACTGAGGATCCGCACCAAACACAGCATAGATGGGAGGTACATCTACCCACGGGTTTGCATGTAGGAAACATAACGATGACTGATTTTCTGGTAAATAATACAAAATCAGAAATTATTGTTGACGAGGATATGAAAACGAGACTCAAGGACTTGAAAAATAATTCCGAAACCCAGTGGCACAAAAAAGACCCGGAATACGATATTGCTGCAATGAAGAGGGCCGATATTCGTGGACGGAAAGAGGGAAAGAATCAGTCATTGGCTGCACGATTTGGTAAGTGTAATCATTGTGATTCAGTCAATCACAAGACTGCAGACCATAAATGTCCAGACTGTAAGATTGGGGGGCACAAAGACAAGTCTTCAAATCGCTGCAGAAAATATGTGGCACCGCCGCCACCACCACCACTGCCTCCTATAACCTGTTCCGATTGCGAAAATGAAGGACATGATAGTAAAGAATCTTCATTTTGTCCACTTTACGAACCCCCAGAATTACCAGATTCCCCACCGGACCCATCACCCGATTTTGGTTATAAATTTTCAATCGTAACAGAGGGTGATTTGATAAAGTTAGAGGATGATGGAGATAAGACGATGGTGAAGTTAAATATTCACCATTTATACCTCCGTGAATTCATGGATTATCTTGAATATGAAGTTATCAGAGCTCTTCGAGATTAAATGGTGAGTGAATGAACGATAAATTCGCTCAGGATTTGGCTAAGGTAAGTGACCATTACCTTGGAATTACAGGAACTACTGATGAGCGTATTAATAAGTGCAGAAAAAAGTTCAAAAACATTAAGAAAATTGAAATTATTTTAGATTTAGTACGTGGTGAGGCGATACCCCCTGCCAGCCTGGTGCCTGCACAAATTTATGATTGGTATAAACCACAATCAAATCATGAATATTGGCCGAGTTTCTTTCAATTTCTATCCGACAAAAAGCGAGGAGGATTTCCGAAAGCAGCATGGAATTCTGTGAACGAAACTAGCACAAAAATTCTCAATCGCATCCCAAGTCCATCTCAATCAGATGATTTTGATTGCTGTGGAATCGTAATGGGTCATGTTCAATCTGGAAAGACGGCCAATTTTACCGCTGTTACTGCAAAGGCCGCAGATTGTGGTTACAATCTTATTGTGGTACTATCGGGGGGTAATTTTAACGATCTCAGAAACCAAACTCAATCGAGGTTGTCTCAGCAACTTACAGGTCAATTGCCTCACCCTGATGGCAAGCATGTTGATGGTAATCTCTTCAAGAATCAATGGCACGAGGGAACCTCATTTGGAGATACCAATGATGTGGGTGACATAGGACAAATCGGTTGGGATCCGAATTGGAATTCATCTGATGGTCCATGTTTGGTAATTACCAAGAAAAATGTAAATTCTCTAAAAAAGATGTTTGAGTGGGCAAATTCACTAGATAGGAAAAAAATCAATCTCTTGTTGATTGATGATGAGGCAGATCACGCATCCATCAATACTGAAACTGAAAAGGAAGGTACCAAAATTAACAAATCCCTACGCAGACTTCTACATCTTTTCCCGAGGAGAGTGTATATCGGTTACACTGCTACGCCGTTTGCAAATATGTTTGTTCACCCAGACTATGATAATGTGCGAGTGGTGGATGAAGATAATCCCAACTTTTCTTCATCTGAGAAATTGAAGACATTGTATCCTCGCGATTTTATTGTTGCTTTGCCAAAACCCACCGGGTATCTTGGCTTATCGGAATTGTTTGCTCACAAAGATTCACGGGACCCTCGTACCAATAAAGTGGATGAGAAAGAAGCAGAGTTTATTCGAAAATTAACGGATAAAGATAGTCGTTCAGCAGATTTGAAAGAAGATATTCAAAAATCTCTTATGGATTTCATCCTAACATGGGGGTTACGAATTGTACGTGAAGGAAACTCGAATTTCCACCATACGATGTTGGTTCATACCAAGGAAACAAAAGCAACGATGCATCCGTTGGTTTTCCGTATTGAAAACCGACTGAAAAGGTGGACTCGAGCCATTTGTGCTGGCCGTTATGCCATGAGTAGAGAAAAAAAGATTCAGAAAACAATTAGAGAACACTACCAGACCGAATTCGTTGATAAATGGAATTACAAAGATTCTTATCCGGATTATGAAACCGTGATTCAAGCTTTCAAAGATGCTTCTGAAGACAGGCAAGATTCGTGGCCCGACGTCCTTGAGGTGTCGTCTGATGAAGAAATTGGAGGGGATCTCAACTATCATCGATATCCTAAAGGAAGAGTCGTAGTCGCAGTTGGTGGAAATCGCCTTTCAAGAGGATTCACGCTTGAGGGGTTAACGATATCATATTTTGTTCGACATCCAAAAAAAATGAAATCAGATACCTTACTTCAGCAGGGTAGATGGTTTGGGCACCGTCACGGTTACACAGACCTCGTGCGCATTTACCTCACTGATGGACTAAGGTCCCATTGTCATTCACTATTATTGGTTGAAGAGTATCTGCGAGATGAATTGGAAAAACTTGAATCAGAAGGCGGAACTCCGAGAGATTATGCGATTCCAATACTAAAGGCCCAAGACATGATTCCTACAGATATGAATAAAATTCCACGTAAATCCGAAGTGAGATCGATTAACTTCTCTGGAGAAATATACCCAAAACAAGGACGCTTCGCTTTTCACAAACCACTCATTCTGAAGGAAAACTTGAAACATACTGTTAATCTTCTGAAATCTCTTAAAAATAAACCAGAAATGATCAAAGGACGCAGACTTTGGAAGCATGCACTAACGTTGGCGGACGCTCTTGCGTACATCGAAAAACTAAGTTTTCCTGGTAATCCATTCAAGTTGCAAGATCTCAAAGAATATGCTAATCGGAGGGAGGTGGCGGGCAAAGGAGAAATTTCAACTTGGTCTCTCGTTCTAGTTGGACGTTCTAGGGGACAACAGTCCAATCCACTTTCTTCATATGGGTTCGATGCACCTCTTGTAATGAGTGAACGTAGTAGAAGTAATCCCGATTCTGATTCTATTGGTATCATACACGGTCCTGCAGACTTCCGCCTTGATTTACCGGGCCCCGATTCTCGATACAGGCCAGACGGCCGATGGAGCCCCAAATTGCTTGCCAATGCACGAGACCGTGAAAATCCTCTAATGTTGATTTATTTGTTTGATTCAAATGCAGGAGACCCACCTTTGTTCAAACACGGACAGGAAAAAGTACCGCTAGTGGGAGTTTCCGTTATATTTCCTCATGCCGATATTCCTCCAGAGGAAAAAGAACTAGAACGGACATTCTGGAGAAATGATTTCATAGGAGATTGAGGTGAACAAATGACTGTTGTAGAATCGAGTATTGTTAGTGCTCTTCAGCTGGCCGAAAGACACGCAGGTGGAGGGCATCTCCATTCACAAACCGTGACAGATACCTGTGGAAATGAGATTGATTATCTACGAGTACTACACTCTGATAGTTTCGATGTGCTTGTCTTTGCAGGTTCTGCAATGGATTCCTGTTCATGGACAGAGGTACTTGCAGTAATGGATTACTGTGTCCGCCCACTTGGCGGTTTAGGCGGAATTTGGGATGATTCATTGCATCTTCGTGTTCACAGTGATTACAGAAACAAACTACTACCATTTTACTGTGATTTGATTAACTCAGTTAATCCGGCAGATGTTGAATCAACCGTCTGGGATGTGATTGACTCATGGGCTGGAATTTTTGGACGAATCGGGGAACCTCTGAGTCAAGAAGAACAGATAGGTTTGTTTGGCGAATTGGTGATTTTACAAAAATTAGTAGACCAGTTTGGTTCAAATGCGATAAAATGGTGGACAGGGCCTGATGCTAAGAAACACGATTTCATATCAAAAAAATGGGAACTTGAGGTCAAATCTTCAATTCGGCCAGACCCTGTTGCTCACATTCACCCAATTGATCAATTGGAACCGGAACCAGTTGATTTCTATTTATTGATGATTGGTCTGAAAAAAGGAAACAAAACTCTTCCTGAAATGATTGAAGGCACGAGAAATGAAATTTTAGAAAGCATTGACAAAAACAAATTCAATAGGAGTTTAAAACTCGTTGGTTATGATGATGAACATGCTCATCAATATCCAAGTGGTTATGAAGTTTCAACGATTCGATTTCTTGAAATTGATGATACTACTCCCGTATTCAGACCTTCAGCAATTTCACCAGGCACAATCTACGAAGATGTGAGATGGACATTACGAGAGTCGTCGCTTCAATTTAATGACACAGATGATACATTTTGGTCAAGTTTGAAGTGATTGCAATGGATGTTATTGAGTGGCAAGAATTTGTCGAATCATTCCAACAATTAAAATCCAAAGGAATGATTGAGAGCGTAGGCCAAGGTCCTTCATCGATTAAATCCACCTTCTTATCTCAAATTATGGCTGCCTCAGTGTTTCACCCTGAATATGGGGAGCTTGCAATTCACTGCAAGCGTGCGGGGTCCGGTACTGCCTTAAGTGGATTTTCTAAAGAGCCAACATATCGAGACGGATGGGGTTCCAAAGATCTTCTATTATCATATGGAATACCTGGTAAATATAATCATCTTCATTGCTTATTCACCAACTTATACTCAACTTCTGAATCATCTCACGGACTTCGTATTCATGCAGATTCTAACAATTTTCTTTCACTATGTAATTCCTCAGGTGAAAAATTAGCCATGTGGAGCTCTAAGGGAGTTAGGAAGGGTTTTGACAAACATAGGGCGTTTTTGGTCGTAATTACTAAAGAGGAAAAATCTGAATCAACTCACTTTTTCCACTTTAATGAATTACATCTCTTCGTTGGAAATACTGATTTTTCTAATATGGAGAATGTTTCTAAGTTGATAGATTCGCGTCACCTCTCCTTAGAGCTCAGAATGTTTCTTACTGAAGACCACGAGCATTGCTCTCAGAAAGGCATGGAACCAGGTCGGGTCAGGAACCATGGGACCGCTTGGAGATATGGCAAAAAGGCACTAACTGATCTTTTCGAGCAACAGCGCATAGTTTGAATATTCGTTCTCACTATCATGCATAGATATTGTTATCCAGGGTGCACCCCTCCCGGGGGTGAGTACGATGTCAATATGGGACTTCATTGGTGATGACACAAATGAATTGACTCATGATTTACACCTCTACCCAGCTAAACTGAACCCGCATGTAGCTAGAAGGTTGATAAAATATTATGGCTCAAATTCTAATGCAATCTGGGATCCCTTTTGTGGTTCTGGAACAACTTTAGTGGAAGGAAGGCTGGCGGGTTTAGATGTGTTTGGTAATGATATAAATCCAATAGCATTGGAAATTTCCATCGTAAAAACACAAAATTATGACATCGATGATGCTTCTAAACTAGTAGCCAGTGTTATCGAAGCATTGAACGATATAAAATTGCTGCCTCTAAAAAAAGCGATAAAGAATAGTGGTTTCACGGAAGAAAAAATCCTTGACTGGTTTACAGCAAAAAACGTTCAAGAAATCTCTACTGTATTTCATCAAATTGAAATACTTAGTAATAAAAATCAATCACAGTCTAATTCCAAACAATTTGTCAGGCTATGTTTATCTGATTGTATTCGAACAGTATCATTCCAACGAGACAGAGAATGGAAATTATACCGGGTCGAGGATTGGAGAGATGGTAAGATTGATGGCTCACTATATGTTCCATTGTTTCCTTTACTTGTTAAAAAGCTGGAGTCCAATTTGGAAAGTTTGGTAAAATATTCTAATCATCTTCAAACCTCAGAAATCAAATCCCAAACCAATTATCATATAACAAAAAATGATTGTGTCAAATCAATTGTAAAAATCAAAAAGTATGTCAAAGGGTTTGACTTGGTAATCACTTCACCTCCCTACGGTGATTCTCCAACAACTATGGCGTATGAGCAATTTTCTTGGCTACCTAATGTGTGGTTGGGATTGGACAATAGAACGCCGGGGAAGTTGGCCAAAGAGATGTTAGGTGGCGTTCTAGCAAAATCAGTACAGCCATTAGGACATAGGATGATAGACAAAGCGATTTCAAAGATTAAAGCCAAGGAAAAAGAAGGTAGAAGTATAAAAGAGCAAGAGAATCTTACCAAGGAATTGCAACTCAAGAACTATTCATTTTACAGAGACTATTTGAAATCAATAAAAAATATTGCAAGTTTGGTAAATCCGGGTGGATATGTTTGTTTTATTTTAGGTAATCGCGTTAGTGGTGGGCAAGAGATGAGACTTGATTTATTCACAGATTGGGCCTTCAAACAACATGGTTTCACGAAAGTTGGTAAAACCAAAAAAAGAAACATAACCAACACTAGAATGCCTAAATCCAATCCTTCAGGTTCAACGATGAATCATGAATACATCGTGGTACTAAAGAAAACTTCGCAATAAATAAATTGCTTAGAAAACCCACTATTCATACTACTTCAATCACTACGTTTTTCATTTTGAACCGGCTGATATGCACATGGCTTGGGATTCAAAGCGCGATTTTGATAATGGCGATTTCGAATCAATCCTTAACAGAGCACGCAAAATGAAAGGTAAAACTCTTCACGATTTGGACATTGAAATTAGTGGCCAATCAACCTTTAACAAAAAAGCCACTGGATGGGCTGGAAATGTAATTCACAGATGGTTTGTTGATGATGACAATGCCTCAGATCCAGATTTGCCGCTTGTAACTCATCCAAACAATAGACATCCGGGATTGGAGATTAAAGTGATACCTTTAGATCAATATTCTGAAGGAGGTAATCAGGTAAAATGGCCTCAATCACTGGCAATGATAAATTTTCATCAGATTCATGATTCGAAATCGGCTGAATCTATTGAAGAAAGTGTACTATTCCGAAAGGATCGGTGGACGTTGGTCGTGTATTACAGATATATTGCAACAGATCGCCCATCTGGAGAGATTCTGGGTATTGGGATTTGGAATTTAGAATCTCTAATGTTTCGTACAATTAAGCAAGATTATGACTCAATTATCGAAATTATTCGTAAAGGTAAGGCCTCAGAACTTTCTGAGAGAAATACAAACATTCTCAGTGCTAGAACAAAGAGTGGGAAGGCTACAGATAGACGATCTGGAGGTACGGGTGTAACTCCTGCAAAACCGAGAGTTTGGGCTTTAAAAACCAAATATATCAGAAAAAGGATGGAAAAAGATGGTGTTGATTTCACCATCCGAGATGATTCAGCAATTGTAAATGATGATTTACGAGGTTATATTTTGGACAATATTAGTGGTAGGACAGTCTCTCAGGTTGCATCAAGTTTTGGTAAAACAAAGTTGGGCAGTAAGGATGTTGCTAGGATTGTAGCAACATCTGCATTACATCAGCGGGATGGAGGTTTAGGAAAAACCGGTAAATCTAATGCCCGATTTATTGATGGTCATTTTTTCAAAGTTTTCAACGTAAACTCGAGATTGTACCCTGATAATTCAGGATTAAGATTCCCCCATGTCCCTTTAATTCAACTAGCAGTAGAGGATTGGGAAGATTCACCAATTCGCGATTTATTAGATTCAATGTTGTTGATTCCTGTAATGAAAAAGGTCGGAGGTGGTCTTATTGATGGCACTTATCTAGACCCAATTTTTCCAGAAATTGATGATTTTGATTTAGCAGGTATCCAAAAAGAGTGGGAGATGTTTACAGGGTTGATTAGGGAAGGAAAGGCTGAACGATTATTTGATGGAAAAAGAAATTTTGATTATTTACCTAAGTCTAGTGAAACCAATTATTTGCACATGAGGCCTTGTGGTAGAGATGGAACCGTAACTGAACCTGATCTGCTTGGGAATACCTGCACAAAACTTGCTTTATGGCTGAATGCTTCGTTTGTTCATAGGTTGATATTAGGGGAATAAATCAATATTCAGTATATCATTAATCGATCGAGATCTTCATTAACCATGGGTGATGGGTACCACTAATGATCATCCGCGTTGTCGAATTATTCGCCGGTGTCGGCGGCTTCCGTATTGGATTAGAGGGTACCCCAGGTTCGGCAAGAAATGGTCCATACAAAGTCGTGCTCTCAAATCAATGGGAACCTGCTACCAAGCGACAACATGCTGCAGAAATATATGTTCAAAGATGGGGTTTAATTCCAAAGGAAGAAGGGTCGAATGTATACAATCATCCCGAACATCAAGATGATGTTTTCATCAATGAAGATATTGCTAAGATTCCCGCCAAAGATATTCCAGAGCATGATTTGTTGGTTGGTGGATTTCCCTGTCAGGATTATTCAGTAGCCAAGACTCTGGACAAGGCCAAAGGTTTGCAGGGCAAGAAAGGAGTGCTATGGTGGGAAATTCATAGAATCATCAAGGCCAAGAAACCAAAACATGTGCTTCTAGAGAATGTTGACCGGCTCCTAAAATCACCAGTAAAGCAACGTGGTCGAGATTTTGTAGTCATGCTCGCTTGCCTTTCTGAGTTAGGATATGTTGTTGAATGGAGAGTCATCAATGCGGCAGAATATGGAATGCCTCAACGGCGTAGACGTGTTTTCATAATGGCTCATAAGCGTGGGACTGAACAACATCGAATACTCTCTCGGAAAAAAGTTAACGCGATTCAATGGTTGACAGAAAATGGAACCATCGCCAAAGCATTCCCTGTTCATCCTGAACCCGAAACCATCGTAATTGAGCATAGTCTTCTTGCCGAGGGGGAAGATATTGCAGATCTTAGTGAGAGCTTCAATAAGAAGGGGTTGCCCGGAAACAGAAGTCCGTTTGAAAATAGTGGAATCATGTCCAATAATCGTTACTGGACATTGCGAACCAGGCCGATGTTTGAGGGTGCTCACCAAAATTTGTCTGATGTCCTCTTGACGCCCGGAAAAGTTCCCGATGAGTACCTTTTGAGTGCTGCAAGTTTGACTCAAGAAAAGGGTTGGAAATATCTCAAAGGAGCCAAGAAAGAGAAACGACATGGTCGTGATGGATTCGTCTACAATTACAATGAAGGTGGGATGATTTTTCCTGATGCTCTCGACAAGCCTTCACGAACAATCATCACAGGTGAAGGTGGTTCATCTCCTTCAAGATTCAAGCACGTTGTCAAATTCAAACCCACCAAGGGTCAGCGAGAAAGGTTGAATCTCAATTCAAAAAACTATAACCAGATACGGAGGGATTTGGGTCTTCTGAAAAGTGAGTGGGTTCGCCGACTAACACCAATCGAGTTAGAACGACTGAATATGTTCCCAGATAACCATACAGAAGGTGCTTCGGACAGTAAGCGTGCCTTCTTCATGGGCAATGCTCTAGTCATTGGGATTGTCGATAAGTTCGCCGAAGTTTTGGCAGAAAGGTGATGAAATGGAAGACGAAGGCAAGGAAGAATGCATCTTTTGTGAGGAATTAGTTGATAGTGATGAAGTCGAATGTCCACATTGTGGAATGAAGCCATTCTCAGGAATGTATCTTGACCCTAAAACCTACGAGAATGCAGATCAAATGGAGAAAGATGGTGATATCAAGGGTGCGTGGAAACTTCTACACGAAGAGTATCGCCAACACACAGATGTCGAATATTTCGATGAAGAAACAGCAGGTATACTCCATGATTATCTCGAGGCTCTCTATACAAGGCACCAGGGACTTCTGGTTGAGGAAAAAATCGATTTACTGCTAGATGGTTTACAGATTGGAGCCTATTGGGGGCACTATGATGATTCATTGGTTGAGCAAGCGGTTGAGCTAACTCAGGATGCAGAAAGACCGGATCTTGAACTGAAGGTATTGGAGAATCATCGTAGCAATAAACAGACTTTGTCGAAAGGATATGGATTTGATTCTGGGAATTTAGATCAGCGTATTCAGGAATTGAAAAATATGCTCAGTTCTAGTTAGGTTGCGTAGTGACTTTTCATTGGTTTCATTGGTTTTCTCAATTGAACCATTGGGTATGCACAGTGACTAGTCTATGCTCAAACCTTCAGTGCAACGATGAAAATACTCATGTTTAACTCCTTGAAATCATTGCATAAGTGATGTTAAGAATATGCCCAAACATGGGAAGCCGGTTAGTTGGGGAAATTTTCATTATTTATAGGTAGACCGTATCTAAATGGTGGACACTGGGGCCTGCATCATATCCCTTTGATTAAAGAAATTTGTATAATTAGTTAATTCCGCCCTTAACATATCGGCGTGTCCACTTCATTCTACGTGGGTTACGGCCAAGCTTCAG
>Ga0233439_10005379_pt1 | contig 11907 bp, 14 predicted proteins | sample SI_123_September_6_FD_182713 | JGI IMG/M metagenome (GOLD analysis project Ga0233439, IMG submission 182713) | Seawater microbial communities from Saanich Inlet, British Columbia, Canada - SI_123_September2016_100_MG | ecosystem: Environmental > Aquatic > Marine > Inlet | place: Canada: British... | reverse complement strand
CGTCCGTCACTGCGTTCTAGAAAATCCAAAACCCTTTGTTACCATCATTTTGACGAAGACAGGCAGACTCCCAAAGAACGCCAAGGTGAAGGACGGAGCACGCCTCCGTCTCGTCTCAAATGCTAATATCTCTCTTGACGCTATGCGACGGGCAGTAGATGTTGCCCGCCACCGCTTCAACCCCGAGAGTGTATCATTCCTGAGCAGAGCAGGCACAGGCAAAGACGATGGTGAATCAACTCCGTTCATCAAAGAAAACCTGCGAGACATCAATGTCCAAAATAAAATGATAAGAGAACATCTCGGAGACTATGAGTTAGAAGACGAAGTGTTGGACAGAGTTATTTCCCTCAATACTAAATATAATTCCATTGTTGAGAGCGAAGAAGAGGTTGCGAGAAATGTAAACTGGAAACTTGATACTTTCCAGTGGGACAACCTGTTCAACTATGGAGAGGAGAATTCAGTAGACTTCTCAAATCTCACAGGCATCGTCGGAATATTCGGAAAGAACTATTCTGGAAAGTCGAGTATTGTTGATGCTGCGCTCTACACGCTATTCAACTCAACATCCAAGAATGAGCGCAAGAACCTAAACATAATAAACCAGAACAGGGAACTCGGAATGGGGCGCATTGGTTTGTCTATCGGAGACAGACAGTTCGTAGTCGAGAGAACCAGTGAGAAATACACCAAGAAGCTGAAAGGCGAAGAGACATTGGAGGCAAAAACCAATGTAGACTTTACGGAGATAGACGCCCTCGGCAACGAGATAATAAGCCATAACGGAATGACAAGAGCAGACACCGACAAGAACATTCGTAAGATGCTCGGAACGCTCGATGACTTCTTGCTTACGTCAATGGCATCTCAGTTGGATAGTCTCACATTCATCAAAGAGGGTTCAACTCGGAGAAAAGAGATTCTGGCAAAGTTCCTTGATCTCGAAATCTTCGATAAGAAATATAAACTCGCCAAAGACGACGCATCCGATATGAGAGGTGCTCTAAAAAGACTGGAAGATAAGAATTTTGACGAAGAAATGGAACAAGCGAGCAAAGAACTCGCCATAAGCGACGAAGATATAGTCACAAACAAACAAAGATGCAAGGATTTTGAGGAAAAGACTCTATTGTTCGAGGCAGAACTACAAGACTTGGAGAATAAAATATCCTCCATTCCAGTCAACATTATCGACATCGACGACTATCGGAACAAGTTGAAGACTAAGACAGCAGAATCAGCAATCCTATTAGAAGAAAATACAGCGAGCGCTACAAAGAAAAAAGAAAGCGAAGAACTTGTTGTAAAGCTTATTGACTTTCTCGACAAGTACGACATAGAAAACCTGAAAAACAAGAAAGAAGAGGCGACAAACAAAGAAAGCGAGAAAATAGAAGTAGAAAACTCCCTCAGAAGCGCTGAAAAAGATGTTATAGCAGCAAACAACAAAATAAAACTACTAGATGAAGTCCCTTGTGGAGACAAATACACCTCGTGCAAGTTTATCTGCAACGCACACACGGCAAAAGAAGTCCTGCCAAGCCTGAACGAGCAAGTTTCAGAACTCCGTCAGCAGGGTGAAGACATCTTAAGTCAACTAGATGCGCTCGAAGCAGATAAGGTAGACGACTATCTGTCCAAATACGACGCCCTTGTCAATCGAAGAACGGCAGTTGAGGGAGAAGTGTCTGTCTTGTCTCTTCAAATAGAGGGAAATATTTCCAAGATAGAAGTCATCAGGCACGAGATAGAGGATATTGAAAAGCACATTGAGATTTATGAAGTAAATAAAGATGCCATTGAGAATCTCGAACATCTCGTCTCCGACAAGAAAAAGAAGGCGAGAGACTTAGTGAAAATAAAGAAAGAGCACGACGAATGCGTCACCGATCTAAACGACTTGTTTATGGCGCACGGATCATACGAGCAGAAGTTACAAAACATCGAAGAGCAAAAAGCAGAACTATCAGACTTGCGAGAAGAGTATTCAGCATACGACTTGTTCACCAAATGTATGCATTCTAGCGGCATCTCATACGACATTATCAAAAGAAAACTCCCAGCGATAAACGAAGAGATAGCGAAAGTTCTCACCAACATCGTTGACTTCGAAGTCTTTTTCGAGAACGATGGACGCAGACTCAATGTCTATATCAAGCATCCAAGACACGAACCCCGTCCGATAGAACTGGGTTCAGGCGCTGAGAAGACAATTGCTTCAATGGCGATTCGCCTCGCTCTTTTGCATGTAAGTTCGCTCCCATCTCCGTCAGTATTTATACTTGACGAACCTGGAACAGCCCTTGACGCAGAGAACTTAGAGGGATTCGTGAGAATATTGGAGATGGTAAAGTCTTATTTCAAAACAGTGATACTAATATCTCACTTAGATTCTCTGAAAGACTGCGTTGATCATGTCATATCTATCGAAAAAGAAAATGGTTTTGCCAAAGTTGTTGTCTAATACTATTTATAGAAATACTACGGAGGTATTATGACTATGAAAAGATTAATGGACAAGGCTTTAAACAAGTTTATTTCAAGGAAACTACTAACATTTTTAATAGCAACAGGGCTAATGTACCAAGGAAGTCTCGAAAGCGAGCATTGGGTATGGGTAGCAGTCTGTTATATCTCTGGACAAGCTGCCGTTGATGTAGTCGCTATGCTAAAGTTCGGAAAGAGTGAATGATACTTGCACTAACTAAGGCTTGGGTGTGGACTAAGCACCATTGGAAGATAGTAGCAATCTCAGCTTGGACGCTATTCGTATGGCTAATGTCTCGCAAAAATGTAGCAATGTACAAGAAGATACTTGAGAACACTATCGACAACTATAAGAAAGAGATGGAAGTTCTGCAAAATAGTAACGAAAAAGAGAAAGAGCAGACTCAAGAAGCGCTCAAACTAAGAGACGAATCATTGGCGAGACTGGAAAAAGAGTTCGAGAATAGAGAAGAATCACTTTCATTCGAGAAGAGGGCAAGATACTTAGAACTATTAGAAACTCTATCAGAAGACCCTGAGATGGCAAACAAGGCAATAGAGGAAGAGTTCGGATTTACTTATGAAGAATAGAATCGTTTCACAAATACTGGCAGTAACATTATTTTCAGCAACACCTGCGCTTGCCCAAGACACTCCAAGATATACACATCTGGATGAGGCAGAGGCAGCACCATTCGCAGGAACTCTATTCAACTCAGCGGCAACCGCACAACTATTGACAGATAGCCAGTATTCTTTTGAAGAATGCGACTTGCGAGTTGAATACGAAATAGCGAGAACCACAGCAAGTATGCAATTCCGAATAGACAGTCTGCAAATAAGCTATGACTCTCTTGATGAAAGGCACAACCTATTAATGGAAATCAAGAACGACGAAATAGACACCTATAGAGAACTTGCACTCGAACAGCCAAATAAAAACAACCACTGGTGGATGGCAGGTGGTGTCGTCGCAGGAATAGGACTTACTTTGGGAACACTATTCGCTGCATCGGAGATAATGAAATGAGTGAAGAAGTAGATCCAAATTATGAGATAAAGATAGAGAAAGCTATATCCGAGAAGTATGGGGAGGAAACAGTTCAGCATCCATCGAAGAACTGGGACGAAGAAAAAGAGCGAGATTACCTCGAACAACTGAAAGAACTCGCCTCAAAAGTAAAAAGATTGACTGAAAAGACTGAAAAAATGGAAGTCCAAGGCGTTTTGATATCGAAAAAACTACTTAATAAAGATAGCAATAGGGTTTGCTCTGTTTGCGATGTCTATTCCTTTGACAGAAGGGATGATGTTTTTATGAGCAAGTACGATTGTTGTAATAAATGTCACATCCAATGGATTGAGGGCAGAGAAAAACGCTGGACAGACGGATGGCGTCCAAAAAAGGAAAATAAATAAATGGCTACAGTTTTAGACATCGTAAGAGACATCTCACAAGCAGCAGCAAACGCTCGCGACGGTTCACACGACGAACGTTTCGTATTAGACGGCGAAACGAAGAAAGTAGGATTGAAGAGAGAAGAGGGCGATGCTCTCACAGACTCTCGCGTCATCGACGGATTCGGCGTCAACTTCCACGGAAACTTGCTAAACATCAACTATCAAAGTGACATTAGACTCAAAGACGTCTACGCTGGCAATATCGAAAAAGAAGTTGAAGATATGATTGAGAAAGTCGCAAGTTTCATTAAGAAAGAATACAAAAAGATAACGAAAGACACACTTAGCCTAACTGCCGAAGGTGAAGTAGACGTAATGGTTCAGAACTCCTCCAGCGTTAGAGCTTGGGTAACTGGAAACAGATCTTACAAGGTTGGAAATTTAAGTGATGTCATGCCAGTGGGTGAACCATCACAGGAAAGACTTGAAAAGTCTTTCAAAGATTTCTTAGCTCTTGGTCCAAATAAGTGATGTGTAGATGTCGTTTCAACTTACAAAGAATGAAATACTAAAAGAGATACTAAAGAGCGGAAAAGATCCGACATACTTCATAACCAACTATGCGAAGATTGCCCACCCACTTGAGGGGCTTCTTCCATTCAAACTTTACGACTTTCAAGAAGAACTCGTAAAGAACTTTAACGATCATCGCTTCAACGTAATATTGAAAGCACGCCAGTTAGGTATCTCAACCACAACTGCCGCCTACATCGCTTGGATGCTCCTGTTTCACAGAAACAAGAACGTCCTTGTCGTCGCAACTAAGTTCCAAGTTGCTTCTAACCTCGTCAAGAAGGTGAAGCACATTATGAAGAACTTGCCGCCGTGGATGCAGATAGCATCGATAGACATCGACAACCGAGCATCATTCGTCCTATCAAACGGTTCAGAGATAAAGGCATCGGCAACATCAGCAGACGCTGGACGTTCCGAAGCACTCTCACTCCTCGTCGTAGATGAGGCTGCTCACGTTGAGGGAATGGACGAAATCTGGACAGCACTATACTCCACCCTGTCAACAGGTGGACGCTGTATCGCCCTCTCTTCTCCAAACGGCGTTGGAAACTGGTTCCACAAAGCGTGCGTTGACGCACAGGCAGAAGAAAACGACTTCTTTATGACTACTCTCCTTTGGGACGTTCATCCCGACAGAGATCAGAAGTGGTTCGAGAAAGAGACAAAGAACATGTCTCGCCGAGCAATCGCACAGGAGTTGGAGTGTTCCTTCAACATGTCTGGTGAAACAGTCATCCACGGAGACGAGATATCAAGATTAGAAAGCGAAATGACGGAACCCGAATACAGAGTAGGGTTCGATAGAAACATTTGGATTTGGGAAAAGGCACGACAAGAAAACAACTACCTAATAACTGCCGATGTAGCACGAGGCGACGGAAAAGATAACTCAACATTTCACATCATCAAGTTAGAGACTATGGAGATAGTTGCCGAGTATCAAGGAAAACCAACATTAGACACCTATTCAGAAATGCTATTCAGCACAGGAAAAGACTACAATAATGCAATGGTAGTAGTAGAAAATAACTCAGTTGGATACACAGTTCTTACAAAGTTGAAAGAAATGTGTTATACTAATATATACTACTCCATGAAGTCAACTCATGAGTATGTTCCACAGGTTCAAGCGGAAAACATGTCCAACACTGTCTTGGGTTTCTCGACAACATCAAAAACTCGCCCTATTATCATAGCAAAGTTGGAAGAGTTTATCCGCAACAACCTAATTACTATTCGATCACAGAGAACAATAAACGAATTAAGGACATTTATTTGGAACAATGGACGTCCAGAAGCAATGAGAGGTTACAACGATGACTTGACAATGGCACTCGCTATTGGATGTTATGTTCGAGACATAGCTTTCGAAGCAGGAAAGGTAGAACAAGAATACCGAGAAGCATTCGTCAACTCAATGTTTGTAGCAACTACAAGAATAAATAATCAGATAAAGGGACAAGAAGGTTACCGCAAGGAAACAAGTAACATGGATTCGGAGCAGAGGCAAGCAGCAGAGCTTGCACAGCATTTCGGATGGCTCTACAAGGGATAATACATTATGGCAAAGAACAAAAGCAATCCAAAAAACAACCAATCGGCATTATTCAAACAGTTGACTCGCCTCCTCTCTGGTCCATTGGTAAACTACCGAACCCAGACAAGCAGAAAACTATCAAGAGTTCAGTTAGACAAGTTCAAGTTCCAGTCCGCATCTGGACTAAACTTCAAGAAGGCGAACTACAACCCATTTGAGCAACTAAGCACCGCTATTATGGCGAACCAAATGCGTGCCGAGCGATACCAAGACTTTGAACAAATGGAATACACTCCAGAAATAGCATCTGCAATGGACATCTATGCAGACGAGATGACTACATCGTCAGACTTATCTCCACTCCTCTCTATCAAATGCTCAAACGAAGAGATAAAGTCAGTTCTAAACGAACTCTATCACACCGTTCTAAACATTGAGCACAACTTATTCGGTTGGAGTCGCACAATGTGCAAATACGGAGACTTCTTTCTATACCTCGACATTGACGAACGCCTTGGAATCCAATCTGTCGTCGGACTACCGACGCACGAGATAGAACGACTTGAAGGCGAGGACAAGACAAACCCAAAATACGTCCAGTTCCAGTGGAACTCAGGCGGACTAACATTCGAGAACTGGCAGGTAGGACACTTCCGCATCCTCGGCAACGACAAATATGCCCCATACGGAACTTCCGTCCTTGAACCCGCCCGTCGTATCTTTCGCCAACTTATCCTACTCGAAGACGCTATGATGGCGTATCGTATCGTTCGGGCACCAGAACGCCGTGTATTCTATATTGATGTAGGAAATGTATCCCCATCAGATGTAGAGCAGTACATGCAGAAGGTAATGACGCAGATGAAGCGCAACCAAGTCGTTGACTCCAACACTGGGCGCGTTGACTTGCGATACAATCCAATGTCTACAGAAGAGGACTACTTCATTCCAGTCCGTGGAGGAGTATCATCCAAAATAGAACCCCTCTCAGGCGGTTCTAACACAGGCGACATCGACGATGTAAAATACCTGAGAGACAAACTCTTCTCGGCACTAAAAATACCAGCATCTTACCTAACCCAAGGTGAGGGCGGAGACGAGGACAAAACAACCCTCGCTCAGAAAGACATCAGGTTCTCACGAACCATCCAGAGACTCCAACGCTCCATCGTCTCAGAACTTGAGAAGATAGGCATCGTTCATCTCTACACTCTCGGATACAAAGGCGCTGACTTGATAAACTTCAAGTTGTCCCTAAACAACCCGTCAAAGACGGCAGAACTCCAAGAGTTGGAACACTGGAACACCAAGTTTGACATCGCAGCAGCAGCAACAGAAGGTTTCTTCTCCCGTCGCTGGGTTGCCGACAATATCTTCAACCTATCAGAAGAAGAGTTCCTACGCAACCAAAGAGAGATGTTCTACGACAGAAAGCTTGACGCCGAACTTGAAGCTGTCGCATCCGAAGGCGAAGCAGCAGGAGGAGGCGGAGGTGCCGACTTAGGCGGAGACTTAGGCGGCGATTTAGGCGGAGACTTAGGTGGAGACTTAGGTGGAGAAGATGACTTGCTCGGAGATGCAGGAGACTTTGAGGAAACCTCGGCAGCAGAAGATGTTGCTTCCCCAGACGAAGACACTCTACTCGCAGCACCAGGTAAGAGAGACGACAAACGCAAGGGAAGTCGCGGCACAAGAGCAAGCGCAAGAAAACGCAGAGGTTCAGAGATGAACACTCCCAGAACGAACAACCCAGGTTCATATGGACAAAATGGACTGAACAGCCTCAATACCGTCACAGATCAGTATAGAAAAGCAGGATTATTCCAAGAAGACGTTCCCAATAGAGACAATTTAGAAGAAAGCATGTTGTTTGAGGTGAAACACGAGATCAAGGAACTAATTACAGAACTAAATAACAGCAAGTTAGGTGAAATAGATGCCAAGAAATAAACATAACAAGAAGAGAAATACTGCTTTTCTTTATGAAGCTCTCCTAAAAGAGGTTACAAAAGCAATCATTTCTGGAGACAGAAAGGTAAAAAAGACAGCGATAAACATCTTGAAAGAGTCCTTCGCCCCAAAGACAGTCTTATCAGAGGAGTTAGAGTTATACAAGACACTTCTTGAAACTAAGGAAATGGACAACCTCGCAGCAGAGAAGATAGTATTCCAAGTCAGACAAGCGAGAAACAACATCAACGAAAGCGACATTCAAGAAGCCCAGAATCGCCTAATAAGCAGAGTAAACAAAGAACTTTCTTCAGGCGTCTACTCCAACTTCGTTCCAAACTACAAGAACATCGCAACTGTGTCTCAGTTATTCTCTACCGACGAAGGCAACGCCAACATAAAGTCAGGCGTATTGCTTGAGCAGAAAGTCGTCGCATCAATGATGGAAGGCTTGTCTACCCCAGATACTCCCAAGATGAAGCCAATAGACAACTTGGTATTCAAGTCTTTTGTATCAAAATACAACAAAGAGTATTCTAGCGGAATATTGAACGAGCAGAAAGAACTTCTCAACCGCTACATCCTATCCTTCTCCGACAACGGAATTGATGTCAACATCTATCTAAACGAAGAACTCGGAAGACTGCACAGTGTCCTAACGGGCGCACTTGTTTCAGCCGAGATAAAAACAGATGCGACAATGGTTGAGTCAACTAAGAGAGTCATCTCAATGATTGACGGCTTCCGCGAAACACCAGTAGATAAAGACTTGATAGAAGATGTTCTAAAAATACAGAACTTAGTCAGCGAGATACAAGCATAATGACTATCAAAGTAACAATACCCAAGTCGCCTCCAAAGTTAGGAATAAAAGAAGACATCAATCTAAATGTTCGCAAGACACTGGGAAATCAGCTAGTAGTCTTCGATCATCCAGATGTAGACATCGTTATTTATCCCGAGAGTAAGAAAATATTAGCACTCTCAAAAGATAAGTCAAGCGAAGAAGTCTACGACACCCAAGACAGATTATTCAGGCTACTAAGAGCAGAAGGTATCGTAGAACCAGAGAGCGTCCGAGGCGGTTATGTCTACGGCTCAATGGAAGCACAGATGTTCCTAAACGAAGACTACGACATGGTTCAGGTTGCTCTCCACGGCATCAATAAGTTCATTATCGAAGAGAAACCATACTTCGAGCACATCGAAGAGTTCGAGAGAGCAATAGATGACTATCTAACTGAACCAGAAACCAGCGACTCAACTGAACTAGGTGAAGTCCCTCAAGAGCCAGTCAAGGGCTCCATCCGTCCAGGTTGGATACGAGGTCCATACGGCATGAGCATAATGAATCGGAACTAATGTGGAACTCATCTACTTCGTTCTTGCCTCGTTTGGCTTGACACAGATTCTTGCCTACGGCACAATATTCGACTCCATCCGTCCGACAAAAGGAAAGCTAGGAGAACTATTCAAATGCTCAATGTGCTTAGGCACTTGGGTAGGTGCATTTTTGTTCGGCATAAACGCTTTCACAGAACTATTTACATTTGATTATAATATCGCCAACCTGTTGATATTGAGTTCATTATCATCTGGGACATCTTATGTTCTGGATAAAATGATTTCAGACGACGGAATACAAATAGGGAAGAACAAATGAATAATTGGACAAATAGATGGATGCTACAACCAGTAAGGCGATGCTGCAAAGGCAGTTGACTCACGCTGGTAGCGCCAGCATAGGAAAAAAATATGAGTGATAAACTACTAATAACAGAATACTTCTCACTTTGCGAAGGTGGAGTCTGCCAAGACTTCCTAACCGAAGACGAGAAGCGAATGGTTCGTGAAGACGGAGCAATGTTCTTGACAGGCAAGATGCAATGCAGCGATGCCCAAAACGGAAACGGCAGAATATACCCCCATCACATCCTTGAGCGAGAGATGAACAACTATCAGAAACTCATCAAAGAGCGCAGAGCATTAGGCGAACTCGATCATCCCGATCAAGCAGTCATCAATCTTGCCAACGCATCTCACTTAGTCGTAGAGTCTTGGTGGGACGGCAACAATGTTATGGGTAAAATCCAAATTCTGAACACCCCATCTGGAAAGATACTCCGCTCCTTAGTTGAGTCAGGCGTAACTCTCGGCATCTCGTCGAGAGGAATGGGTTCAGTAACCGAGAACGCACAGGGCACCATCGTTGAAGACGACTTCAACCTTGTATGTTATGATATGGTTTCCGAACCATCTACGACAGGAGCGTTTATGATGAAAGAGGGCAAAGAGCCTAACATCATAACCAAAGCAGACAGAATAAACCGAGCGTTGAATGACGTATTGAGGGATAAGTGAAAAAATCAGAACTAAAAACAGTTTTACGCCCATTAATAAAAGAGTGCGTGAAAGAAGTAATGTTCGAGGATGGAATACTTTCAGGACTAATATCCGAAGTAGTTCAGGGACTCGGAGGACAAGTTATAACCGAGAACACTGTTGCTCCAAGACAAAAGGTTCCAGCACAACAAAACAATGCAGAGATTGCCCGCCAGCAGCAAGTCGCTAAGATAAAGGCGATGGAGCAGGCAGCGCAAACAAGAAAGAAAATGAACGAAGCAGCAGGCAAAGGCGCATACGGAGGAGTTGACTTATTTGAAGGAACGACTCCTGCACCAGCCCAAGCCGAGAGCAAGCAGGGTAATCCTCTCGCAGGACAAGATCCAAACGACGCTGGCGTTGATATCAGCAATCTATTCGGAGGTGCCAATAAAACTTGGCATCGCCATAATAAATAAGAAGACATAAAATGAGCAAAAGAGCTACAAGACTTACCGTCAAGTCTAAAGGCAAAGACGAGCCTGTTGAAAAACTAATCAAGAGATTCATAAGGAAAACCAAGAAGCAAGGCATCATAAAAGAACTCCGAGACAGAAGGTATTTTGAGAAGCCATCTAAGATCCGACACGAAAAAAACATCAGAATCAAGCGCGAGTTGGAGAAAAATAGAAAGAAGCGAGAGAATAAGAGAGAATCGTAACTATTTATATACAACGATAAAGCATACCTATAAGGAAAAAAAGATACTATGTCAACTTCATACCCATATAGCGTTGGAATAAACAACGTTGGATCATACCAAGCATCAGGAGTACCTTGGTGCTCTGGCTCATCTACTCACGCAAACGGCGCTCAGATACAGTACGATTTTCCAAGTATAACAAGGGCAATCACGGTTACCAACAACGGAACCAATGCCATCATAGTACATTTCAACTCTCAAGCAGACGGAAATGTTCTCGGAGGAAACCACTTTGTTGCTCTAAGCGGCAGTATGGTTTCCCAAAGGTTTGAAGTGAAAGTGGACAAGGTTTTTATTTCTAACGCCAGCGGGCAAAATGCCGATTACAGCATCATGGCAGAGCTTACTTCGATTCCACTTGCAAGCATGTATCAACTTACAGGCTCAGGATTGACTGACTAATGGCAGAATTTTCATGGGCATATATTGATTCGGAAGCAGTAGTATCCGCAAGCGGACCTACGGGCTCAATTCAATACAGGGTAGCAGACTCAGGCGGAAATACAGCCGTATCTGGCTCGTCGAACTTCATATTCCACACCGCATCTAACCTATTGGCAATAACTGGTAGTGTCGAGATATCAGGAACTCTTACTGCTAACCAATACAACGTCAACGTTATCGACAAGACGGTAACAAACATTTCCGCAAGTGGAGATACTATCTTCGGCGATACTGCCGACGACACACATCAGTTCACTGGTTCTGTCTATGTTAACGGTCCTCTATCCGCCTCGACAAACATCTCCGCCTCCGCCTTCTATGGCGACGGCTCAACTTTATCAAACATTACAGCCACTAGCATATCTGGCGCAATGGGGCAATTCAACACCAATTCTGGATTACTTATTACAAGCGGCAACGCATA
>Ga0233439_10005378_pt1 | contig 11909 bp, 13 predicted proteins | sample SI_123_September_6_FD_182713 | JGI IMG/M metagenome (GOLD analysis project Ga0233439, IMG submission 182713) | Seawater microbial communities from Saanich Inlet, British Columbia, Canada - SI_123_September2016_100_MG | ecosystem: Environmental > Aquatic > Marine > Inlet | place: Canada: British... | reverse complement strand
TCATAATTATTATCATTGTTTGGAATTATATTATCTGGTATATCAAAATCAACTTCAATATCGCTATTTGTTAATAACATAATATCAGGAGAACAATCTTTTACTTTGAATGATAAATCATTTTGAATCTCTTGACTATAAATTACTAATCTATCACCTTTTTGAATTGCAGAGTATTTAGATATAATTGATAATTCCAACATAGTTTTAATATCTTTCACCTTTAGAAATTCACTGTTTTCAACTTCCAATAACATATATTCGCCTTTTTTTATATCTTCTGGTTTTAGTAATTCAATCTTTACAAATTCTTCTTCAGTTATTTTAAGTTTTGTATGAATATGGTTTGGAATATACATAGTATCACTAACTATAAATTCAGATGGAATTACTATACTACTTTCTCCATTATCAGATGTTATTTTAAATGTAAAAATACCATTTACACAATTATCTAATTTAGCAATATCATTCAATATTTCTTCTGGTAAGATAACTTGATTTGTATATTCATATTCATTATTTTTTTCGTCAGAGTGACAAGGATAAAATGGCAAAGGTTGAGTTTGGTAATAATATACAAAATCTTTAGGAATATCTCTTTTTATTTTTTCTTCATATTCTCTTTTACTTTCTTGTAATGCTCTTTCTAAAAGTTGCGTATCTTGAGTATCTTGATTATTATTTTCAGAAGAATAACTATTACTACTATTATTATCACTTGATTCATCATCACTATTTGTCATATAATTACTCATTTTGAAAATTTTAAAAATCGAATAGTAAAATGTGATTTTAGTTTGATTTTAGTGTGATTTTAGTATTATTAAATATTAAATCAATTTTATATAATAAAAGTTTTTAGTTGTGATACTTTGATTAAATTATCTACCCTTTTATCCATTGATAATTTCATATTAAGTAAATTGTGAATATTATCAACATTGTTACTGGTTCTCCAACTTGAAAACCATTTTTTATTGTGTTCTTCCAATTCTTCTTTAATTTCTATTAATTTATTGTCTATTTTTTTAACTATTTCATCTAATGATTTAATTGCAAAACTAAGAGACTTAAATTCATCATATAAATCTACCGACCCGTCTTCTTTAGTTCTAATTGTATTAACTGACCCAGCATTATTACCAACAGCATCAAAAAAGCGTTGTGTTTGTCTATCAGCGTGATTTTTAATATCTTCAATTATGGCATGTATTTGTCCAATAGAGTTTTTCAAATCTAATTCTTCCATAATTGAATCTATTTTAGGGCATGTATGGGATAAGATAGATTTTGTTGTTCCTAGAACTGCTCTGGTTCCTTCTAACAAAGCTTCTTTCCCTAATAATGAAGATACTACAGGTGTTAATGGAACTAATGGAAACATTATTAAAGAGTTAATGTTATTATTCTATAATAATATTTAATATTCTTTACTTCTAATTTCATTATTTTATATAAATTTATTTTATATTAATCTAATCATTAAAATAATAATAAATAATAATAAATAATAATAAATAGTAATAACTTTTTATAAAGTTTATCGGATTATAATATAATATAGATAAGTTGTAAAAATTTAAAATACTAAAATTTAAAATACTAAAATGGATAGAGAAAAACAGTTAATTATATTGCTAATAGTTATTGCTTTATTGTATATTTTCTATCAAAATAGAAATATAAATATTAAAGAAGGATTCTTAGAAATTGATGAAAATGCCAGAACTGATTATGAAAGTGCGAATAAATTACAATATAAAGATACAATTTATGAAAAATCCGCGAAAATAGCATTTGAAAATAATCCAAAAATGTTATGTAATTTACTTCCAATTATTCCTGCAGAATATTGTGGTGATGAAGATGGAAATGTTTCTAAAAAACCTAAATTCCCGGTTCATATGTTACCAATGAAAGATACAACTGTTATGGCAGTTTTCAATGATGGTCAATTATATAAAAAAGATAAAGTTGAATATCCATTTTGGACCGGACCATTAGAAAATAGTCTCCCCAATGGGTCTATTCCTCTTAGAATGATTTCTATAGATTCGGAAGAGCGTTTATTAGGTGTTGGATTTGATAATAATCTTTATCGTAAGGTAAGTAATGATATTGAATCTACTTGGGAATTAATTCCAAATACAGATAATATTATTTATGTTATTTATCAATTGGAAAATACATTTGAAAATGATAAAATAATTGCTGTGGATAGTCAAGGAAGATTAAATGAAAATATTTATAATCAACTTGGGTCTGAACCTTTTAAATTGGTTGCGAATGATAATGAAACCTTTCCAGTTCTTAAAGTTTGGTTTGATAAAAATGGTTTTATGTTAGGAATAGGAACAAACTTTAAGATGTATCGCAAAGCAACAACTGATTGGAGAAATAGTGAATTCGATACAGTTACAGGTTCTAACCCATCTTTAATTAATGATGCTATTTACGGTAAAGATGGTAAAATGTATGGATTAGTATTAATTCCAAAATTAGGTAAAATTGCAGTTATGAAACAGAAAATGGTATATTACTTATCTCAATTTATACCATTAGAATTTATATCAGACAAAAACAATAAAGAAATTATTTCAAATTCAGAAGTTGTTAAATTTAAGACAGGTATTGACTATACTAATGATAGATATAATGACTTACAATATGGAGATATTAATATATCAGAAGCAAAGAACAAATTAAAAATAGAAGAATTAAGAAAGATTAGAAGTCATTGTGCTTCAAGAGGTTCAAAGACTAATGTAGAACACGAAAATTATGAATTTCTTAATAGATTAACAAAACAGCAAAAACATATTGACGAATTAAATGGTGTATTAAGCAAAATGGTTTCTCAAGACCCAAGTCGTTCTAAAATTCAAGAAGATATCATTTAATTTACAATCTTTTATAAACTTTACAATCTTTGTTATTTTATCATTTTATTACATTATCATATTTTCATATTATCTTAACAAATAATAAATATTAAAAAGAAAATATTAAAAAGAAAATATTAAAATTATAATTATGAATAATGAATTATTTATATTATTAGTAATATTGGTAATCGCAATATTATTATTTTACCAAAGAGGTAAAAATAGATTGGAATCATTTTATAATTATGATTATAATTATCAACATGGATTAATTGAAGAGAAATTAAATAAATATAAATATAGTTGTACGAAAGCATCTCCCACTGTATCTTCCTATAAAGTAAAAGGAGATAGAGGAGATTATATGGGTATGTTACAAAATTATATAAATACCGGACAAGAGAAAAAAACTCAATTATCTTCAGAAATGTTTGACAGAGACGCAGCTTTAGATAAAAGTGAAAACGATACAGAAACTCAATTAAATAAAATTAAAAGAAGTATTGATGCCATGGATTTAAAAGATAAAGCAAATCATTATTATTTCTTATCCCGTTTAGCAGGTGCTGAAAAATAAAGAATAGGGCGAAAGAAAGAATTTTCATATTTTCATATTTTCATATTTTCATATTTTCATATTTTCATATTTTCATATTTTCATATTTTCATATTTTAACTAATATCTAAATATATGCTAATAATAATATTAAATAGGAATATTAAATAGGAATATTAAATAAGAATATTAAATAAGAATATTAAATAACAATATTAAATAAGAATATTAAATAACAATATATTTAAAAATGGTTCGTAACATAAATACTAATGAAAAAATTGTATTAGGAATTATTGTAGTAGCAATTATATATTTGATATATTGGAATGGAAATAGTATAAAAGAAGCATTTGAGAATAATAATGCAGAAAATAATGGAAAAGATACAAAAACTCAATATGAAACACAAAAAGAAAATTGTGATAGAATAAATGGGGAACTAATTCCGTTAGGTAATGAGAATTATTTGTGTAGAACAACCCCTTCATCTGTAGTTCCAGGAACAGATTTAAATGAGAGGTCTATTTTATCAAATGACTCATCAAATAAGTTTCCTGCTCCAACAGATTTATTTATTGAAAATATAACAGATAGTAGTGTAGAATTTTCTTTTAATAGTCCAATTATTATCAGTCAAAAAAATGTAGTATCATATAATCTTGTTGTTGCTAAATATAATAACCCAGACGGATTCTCTCCATCTGATAATTATACAATACATTCATTTACACCAGAATCAATTAATGAAAGGTGTTCTGATAATGTTGGAGAAGACACAGTAAATTGTAGAAAAACGATTTCTCTTAAAATGAAAGATAATAATAATAAAACGGTATTCTATCGTTTAGGATTAATGGCGATATATTCAGATGGTTCAAGTAATATAAATACTCATCATAATATATCCATTTTTAGACTTGGAGTAAGCGTAACAAAACATTTAGCAATTTTACAAAATGCTATGAAAGAAAAAGAAGAACCAATGCACGAATTAAACGATTTCTCAGAAAAACAAGGAGATGAAGGTTCTTATACAGCAGACGGCCGTTTTGAAATGATTAAAAGACAATTAGGTGGTTATCCAGATAACTTATTTATTGAAGAACATACTGGACCAAAATCATTAGATGAATTAGTCAAAAGACAACTTGCTTCAGGTATTATGAATATTAACGTCCATACAAATAAATAATTAAAAATCATATATTATTATATATTTATGTTTTTCTATTGTAATAATAAGTATAAAAATAATAACTAAAAAATGGTAATTAAAATGGAACAAAAATGCCTTTTACTTTTGAGTGTTGTGTTAATTATAATTGTATATTTTATTTATGATAATAAAAAAAATAATCAAAATAATGAAGGTTTTATTGAATCTTTAGATATAGGTTATCCAGGTATGAAAAATCATTATGGGTATTATCAGTCTAATATTTATAAACATAACAAATTACATAATATTGGTGGCGTTATGGATAATAATATGATTAATAAAGTTTCTGATAATGAAAATAAAGTAATTAAAAAAGAGAATGAATTAAATGATTTGATTAAACAAAACAAAAAATTAGAAAATGAAGAATGGTATATTAAAAAAATACCAGAAAATGGAACCATTAAATCACAATATAACGGAGATAGTATTACTATTGAACCTGTCGGAGACGACAAATTCAAAGTTTTAGTTAATAATAAATGTATTACAGTTATCGGAAATAAAGAATATGAACTTAAAAATTGTGAAGCAGGTCAATATGGACAATATTTTACCAGACAAAAAGTGAATGAGAATGATGAATCAAAATATTATACTGGATACGAAGTAAATTCTGATAATAATTATCCTTATGATATGGTAATTTCAAAAATACCACCATATCATTGTTTGACAACTGGAAATGATATGTTAAGTGTTGAAGAATGTAATGGTAATAATTTAACACAACAATGGCAATTAAATGATAGAGTTAAAAATTGCTCTGATTCTCGCAGTTCTTAATTATTTTTTATTATTTTTTTATTATTTTTTCATACAATAATAATAACAATAATAATATATAATTCTTCTTTTCTAATAATAATAGTAAAAATAATAGTAAAAATAATAAAATGAATACTACAACACAATTTTTAATTGGATTTATTGGTATAATAATGATTGGTTATTTATTTGTAGCAGTTTTCCAATGTAAATCTGTTAATAACTTTGTAGACGCCCCACCAATAATAGTAGAATCTGTTTCAGAAGAAGAAGAATCTGGTAATAATACAGAAAAACCTACTTCTCAACCTACTGAAAACAATTCTTTTAACAAATCTTCTTCTAATAATAATTTACAAGGTTCTCCAACAGATGCGAAGGAAGATATTATGTTTTCGGAAAAACAAGTAACAAGTATATTTAAAACACAATTTAATTATGGAAATTTGATATATTTTAGTAATTAGTCTAATGGTTCGCAATGTGAAAATGGATATTCAATATTCTGACATACCGGCCATCTATAAGGTTTTCTATACTTTGGAAGATTATAATAAGTTAAAGGATTTGCCCCAGTTCTACCTTCTCCGTAAGGTTTCATTCTGTAATTTTCCCAAGATTCTTGAATTGGTTGTTTATAGAGTAATATTATAGCAATTACCAATACTACAATTATTATCACTGATTCATCTAATACCATTTTTTTAATATTTTTTAATATTTTTATAAAAAAATTTATTTATTTATTATTATAATGTAATATTTTATCATTATCAGTATAATAATAATAATAATAATAATAATAATAATAATAATAATAATAATAATATCTATAAGTTTTATAGAATATGTAAATACAAATACAAATAATAAAATGTTTAATCAAAAAACAAGCACTCCTTCTTCAGTAATCTCTAAATCTTCATATATATCATAAATTGGTCGAGTATAATATGTTTTATTTTTTCCTATTATGAAGTCTAATTTTTTATTTATTAGATTTCTATTTAGTTTTGGACAATTGCTTACCAGATAATATACTATATCCCTCCTATCTTCAATATAAATTTCTTCATTATTAATGATAACTAATTCTTCCAAGGATAAACTCTGATTAAATATTTTTCTTGATTTATCAAAAGTAAATTTATTGAATATTTTAATTGAATCGTCTTTCATTGAATGAATCAGAATATTTTCTATATTACCATATTTTTTAAGTAATTCAAATATTTCATCATTATCCATTGAAGAAATACGATGATTATAATCCGTTTTAAACATAATACATAAATCAGTAAATTGTTCTTGTGTAATTTCAAGTGATTCACATATTTTTTTTGTATCATATTCAACAACATTATTATCTTTAAAATTAAATCCCCTAATATTCTTAGGACATCCTAAAGCAAGTAAATCCATATCATTTGTCATAGTAAAATCTGCTAAACCGTTTTTTACTAATTCACTACAAACTAAATCTGCTTCATAATTTGGAAGGTGAATATATTTAATATTTAAAATATCAAGCATTTCTTTAATATCAACAATATGATTATATTTTATTTCAAAACAACGTTTTTTAAGTTTTTTGATTTCCTCTTTAATTTCTTTTTTCTTAAATTCTAAATCTTTTTCCGAATCTACCACTCTTTTCTCAAGTTTCTCTTGAATACTAAGTTCATTATAATAATCATCATCAGACTCCGGATTAATAGAATCTATCGAACTTGTTAAATAATCAGAATCAAGATCAGAAATAGATTGTTCTAAGTCAATAATTTTAGTTTTATTCCCAATTCTCTTTTGCTTTCTTTGTTTTAAAGTAAAATTTTTTTCTGGTTCAGGGCGACCATCAAAAACTAAAATTGGTATAATACCGAATTGTTTTAATTTACTAATTAAATTAAATATACCTTGAATATGTCCGGAAGATAATGATTGATAAATATAGAATGATATATCTACTGCAAAACTCTTACCATCATAATCATCTAAATGGCGGGCTTCGACGCCTCTTCCATTTATTTCATCTAATTTTTTTAAAATAAATTTGTTAAGTTTTGGAATACCCATTTTATATGGTATATATTATCTGTAGATAATGATTTTTTTCTTAAATTAAAATTAGATGAAATATATAAAAAAATTCAATTTTTGATTAATAAATTATTTTTATACAATATTTTAATTTTATAAAATATACTTGTTGTTAAAAATTGATTGTATAAAATTTATATGAAAATTTAGGAAAAATTAGAAGTAATGAATCGATAATAAACAATATTTATTTTTTATATTTATTTTTTATTTTTAATATTTATTTTTAATATTTATTTTTTATTTTTTTATTTTTTTAATATTTTTAAATTAAGCAACAACAAACTTTCCCTGTTGCTTATCTGAAAGACCAGCCCACGCCTCACTCATAATTTTAGTAAGTTCGGCCTTCTTGGCGGTAGGGTTCTTCTTTTCAAAGTCAGCACGCTTTGATGTTTGGTATGCCTTGAAACTTCCCTTGGTTGCAGTCTTAGCAACTTTCTTTGTAGGAGCTGGAGTGGCGGTTTCCTTAATAGCATCAGTGGCAGGTTTGGCAGAAGCAGGTTTAGCAGCACGCGGCTTCTTTGCTTTCTGGGTAGTTTCTTGGACTACTGCTTCAACTGGGGTTGTCTGAGTAGGGTTTGCTGCTTCCTGAGCAGCTTCCTTGGCCTTGGCAGCAGCAAGTTCAGTATTATAACGTTCACGGTCTTTCTGAGCGAGTTTTGTGTATTTCTCACGTTCAGAAGGGGAAAGTTTATGCCACTGGTTAGCAATAATCTTGCTGGTTTCAGTTAAAGATGCCTTGGGGTTCTGCTTAATAACAGTTGGACGAACATCCATTGAATAAATAAGATAAGAGGAGTGAGGACCCTTAACATTACGAAGTTTCTTTTTATGAAGACGCTCGCGACGGAATCTACGCTCTACCTTTTCAATTGGAGCAGAGCAAACTTCATTCCAACCTTCGGCGGCATCAAATTGAAATTTTGTTGAAAGAGCATCAACAATTTTACGGGCAAGGTTAAAACTTCCCTCGGTTCCTCGGATAAGAGATGTGAAAGACATGATGATGAGTTTGGAGTTTATAAAAACTGTGATTGAAATGTGATTTATGAATCTGGATTATATCTTATTATAATGTTATTTCTTTATATTGTTTTTTTTTTTGGTAATTTTTAACGCACTTTTCCTTGAATATTTAATTAATATTTAATTTAATTAAAATTTTATTTAATTAATATTTAAAAAATAAAATTAAAATCCCATACAATTCTGTAGGAACCTTTACGAAACTTTACTATTTAACTTACCAAAATTTAATCACTATCGGATATAATTAAATTAACTATTGAATCTTTTAGTGATTCTGCTCTTTTATAAATATTTGATTTAATGTTTTTAATTTTAAATTCATTTTTAGATTTAGTAGATGTTTTTATTAGGTCTCCTTCTGGTTTTGCTATTTCTACTATTAAATTTCTAACATCACCACTATCACAATTGAAATATGCTGTATCATCATTTGTATTTTGATTAAAATAACAAGTATAATGATCGACATCAGTTGCTGATATAGAAAACCCAACTGGGGTTCCTTCAATAAATACTGGAGTAGGTTTATTATCACAATCAAAATATGAATCTCTTGTAGAACCCATATCTTGAAATTTATTATCAGATATAGTTAAATTACATTTTAAAGGTAGAACTTTTGTAATACCTGTTTCTTTATTATAATGCTTTCCAGTTCTATTATAAATATAAACTTCTCTATTATTAGAATTCTGATTTAATACTAAAGTATCTGCATATCCAGAACAATCAAAGACAGCATTAGATATAGTTTTTCCAAGAGATGATTTTGACAAAACCATTGTAAGACCACATTTTTTATCTCCAATTATTTTATAAATTTTAACTGGTTTTCCCCAGAATTTAGACCAAGGGTCGGTTTCTTTTGCTAATAATGGTTTTTCTGGAATAGTTGAATTTAATTTCTTATCTTCAATCGCATTATGTCCAACACTATTTGGTTGTTTTCCACAAACACCACAAGAATCAGGGTTACCAATATTACCTATTTCACCTCTATTACCTTTTGGACCGGGTGGTCCTCTTACAATTTGAATTTTAGAGAAACTTTTAACTAAAAATACCATAATCATAATATTAATAATAATACAAGAAACAATCATATTAATAACCGTTCTATTAGGTGATTTAGAAAAATGTTTATCAACTAATTTAAATATGACAATTCCTATTAAAAAAATAGAAATCATAATAAATATTAAAGCATTGTTTGTAGATTCTTTCATTTTAAATTTATTACACTATTATTCTATTACACTATTATTCTATTACACTATTATTCTATTACACTATTATTCTATTACACTATTATTCTATTACACTATTATTTTATTATTTTTATAATATGATAGATTTATGAATAATATGGATTATGCGTTACTTTAACTCCACAATACTTCATTGGATTATAAGAATAATCAACTGGAATATAAACACCTGATTTTGCAGCTTCTTTTAAAATGAATTTAAAATTTACCATAAATTCTGCATTATGACCTTCACTAACTGACATTACGTGTGCTAATTCATGGATTAAAACAAACATAAGTGTTTGAATATTATGAAATTTTCTATCTTTAGTTTTATGTCTTAAACAAAACGCCATTAATTCACCCTTATTAATAGTATATGATGAAGAACCTTCTTCTAATACCGCTTCTTCTATATTTAATTCTTTTAATCTTTTTTCTAATCTAACAACGCGGACATCTTCATAATGATGTTCTTTCAAATGTTCTATTATAATTCTCGTATTTTTACTTAATTTTGCCAAAATATCGGCCGCTTTATCAGGACTTTCATATTCTTGAACTTTATAAGTATTACTGTTTAACATCGATTCTTTATATATTCCGAACTTTTCAATATTTACACCATTAACACCATTAACACCATTAACACTATTATTATTATAGTAAATATGTTGTATTTTATCTCCATAAAGAAATATAATTAAATATACAACAATAGATAAACAAATTAAAAATGATGTTATATTTTTACTATTCCTTTTATTATTACTCACAGTCATAGTCTTATTATTATTCTTATTCCAAAGTATTATTCAAATATTATATTATGAAAATATATTTTGATTATCTACTATTATATCAGATAATATCTATTATTATATCAGATACCAATTATGTCTGAAGATAATAGTCATCTCTTTAACTCCCCATTTTGGAGTCAATACAATTATGTTTATTCAAAAACATATAATAAATATTATTTTGCTTGTAAAAAAGAATGTGAAACTTGTCAGTTATGGAGTATTCCAAATAATGTTTGGAAAAAATTGTTTTTTATGATGGTCCATTGTCATATATGTGAGCATGCCGATTATCCAGACGGGTTTTATTTTTTTAATAGTTTGATAGTTTTATGTTATAAATGTTATAAAAAAACAATTCAAAGAATAAATAGTATTAACACCAATAAAATAAAATATTAAAATTGAAAAGATTAAATAATATAAATAAATAAACTTTATTATATAAATCATAATCATTTAATCATAATCATAATCATGGATAAACCTCTTCGTATATTATCTGATAAATTAATTGGAAAAAAATCTATATCAATTGATATTTTCTCTGATTTTATTGATACACATCGTGACCAATTATTATATATAACAAATTTTGATAATATAGATAATGATTTTAATTATAATAAAATTGGAATAAAAAGAATGATATATGATATATTATTAAATATTATACTTAGAATTGAAAATACATCTGATGCTAAAAACCTTTTAGAAAAATTAATTAATGTTGGATTTCAACCAAACATATGTTTTCCAAATGAACAACCTCTTATATTTTTTGCTTCTTTACATTATCGAACTGAATTATTAGAAGTTATGTTGAAAAATGGTATAAATCCTAATTGCCCGACACGAAATTATATTTTAGAAAATGTGGATTCACCATTAGATTTTATATTAAGATATAGAGGTAATATATCTAAAAATAAGGAGGAAAGATTTAAAACAATAAAAATATTATTAGATTATGGAACATTAATTAATAATAAATTATTAATAGAACTTTTACAAAATGAATTTATTCCAAATATGACAAATAATATTAATGAAAACTGTGTAGAATTTTATTTAAAATATCATAAAAATATTACAATTCCTTTAGATATTGCACGCCATATTTTGAAAATAAGTTTTCCATTATCTTTAAAAACCATTTGTAAATTTGTATTAACTAATAAATTGAATCTTGATATAAGAAATTTAATTGAAAATCGGATTTTACCAGAAAGTATTTATTATTAAATTATTTTTATATTTGTTTTTTATATTTGTTTTTTATATTTGTTT
>Ga0233439_10005376_pt1 | contig 11910 bp, 6 predicted proteins | sample SI_123_September_6_FD_182713 | JGI IMG/M metagenome (GOLD analysis project Ga0233439, IMG submission 182713) | Seawater microbial communities from Saanich Inlet, British Columbia, Canada - SI_123_September2016_100_MG | ecosystem: Environmental > Aquatic > Marine > Inlet | place: Canada: British... | reverse complement strand
CATTGCGAGCCAAATATTTTGCCCCTGTCGAGACGCACCTGGTACGAAGAGGAGTTCCGGTGTACAATGTGCTCTACGATCAAGGCGGTACGTGCGACGATGAGGCGATCGAGCGTATCCGGCGCAGGCGTGGGGCAGTGGGAGGTAATACATCGGAGGGTAAGGTGATTCTGTCGACATATCACCGATCCAAAGGGCTCGAACGACCGGTTGTACTAGTAGTAGGTTTGACGGGATCCTTTTGGTGTATGGAGAAGACGGTCCATAACGATGAACCATGCACTTCGGCACCAGCACACGTCGCGGTGACGCGAGCTATGGACCGTCTTGTGTTATTCATGCACTCGTACCAAGGAATGTATCCCACAATCCCGTCGCTCGATGATGTGCGCGAAGTGGCCAAGGTGAGGATGTATCAGACCCCGGCCAACTTTGACAAAGTGGTCGAAAAGGATGCGGAACGCAAGGAACGTGCTGACAAACAAGTACAGCGCGACAAGGAACGTGGTACCCCGTCCAATATCATATTTCAGAACTTTGCCAAATGGACACCCGAAGCTGCCATGACCACCTTTGCATCATCGGTGCGCAAGATCAACGCTCCTGGTGGTTGGTGGGGCGGCACCAACTGGGATGGTGACGGGCCACCCGAGTCAGAGGATGCTGAGATCGAGTTGCTGTCATCACTGGACGATGACGTGCTAACAAACGCCATCAACATCTACCTCACTGAGTTTGATTGTCCGGTGATGGAGCGTATTAAAGAAGCTGCCGAATCGGGTCGGCGGTCGTCGTTTCGGTATTATGACTCCAAATGGACCCCCAAGCTCGGCACAATACGTCTTCCGTGGACTGGGGTCAAGACATCAGCCAAGGCGCTCGAACTTGCTATAGTGCACGACGGTCTGCATGCTGTACAGGTTGGCGGGATTGGAGAACGGATGCACACATGGGAAAACGATCCCAAATGGCGTCAAGACATGGAAAAGGGGTTTGCCGTTATCTGTCGGCGACTTCGAAGCGAACTTGCAAGCACAGACGTCCAATGCAATGTGACGGGTGTTAATGACAAAGATAACTTCCAGGGTGAGATTGACATCACCTCGGATGGTAATGCCGTAGCTTTCACAACGTCAGACGAGAACAATCTAACCGAATCGGCACTGCGACGCATCATGTGGGGCACCGACCTCTTGGGAGGAGCGGTCAAACTTTATTTTCTCAAGACCTATACCTCTGGTCTCTTCATAGCCGATAACCAATGAACAAAGTCTTCCACACCATCCTTGATGGTGATGGCAGGTCGCCAATTAAAATAGTCCGAAATGCGTTCAGTGCACGCACCTGTGGCAGAAACATCCGCCGGATGTCTGGGTTCTGTCATGATGATGGCTTGTTTGCCAATGACATCCTCAAGAAGTTTGATCAATCCATTGACACTGATCTTGCTGCCGGCGCCGACGTTGAACTCGTGGCATCCACCGCGCACATCATCAATGCATTTGATAATGGCAGTGCAAACGTCCCGTACGTCCGTAAAGTCACGTAATTGTGTTCCGTCGCCGTACACCGTCACAGGCTCGCCATCCATGATGGCCTCTGAGAATTTTCGCACCGCCATGTTGGATCGGCCATGAATACCATATACAGTAAAGAACCTGAGCAAAAAGCTTGGTGTTTCCCACCGTTTCCAATAGTAGACCCCAATGTCTTCGCCCATCAACTTGGTCAGCGCGTAAAAGCTCTGGATGTTGGCGTGGATGGCAGCATGTTCCTGATGAGGTGGTAATGTGTCACCGTACACACTGCTGCTGCTTGCGTAAATGACTTTGGCATGCAGTGTTTTGGCCATATCAAACACAGCCGTGGTGGCGTCGACATTGTTGCGGACATATGCTCGCGGGTTGTCGTCGCTCTGTCGTACACCGGCTGATCCGGCAAGATGTACAATACAGTCAATGTCAAACATATCTTGAATCAGATCAATATCTATTTCCATAATATCATTTTGGAACCAGTCGGCATCCTCACTAATTTCGTGTGGCCGTGGGAGCAAATCTACACCAATTATATGGAACCGATCGAGCTGATGAAGCCGATGCACCAAATTGCGTCCGATGAATCCCGCCGCACCTGTTACCATGATTGTCTGTATTCCTCCTTTGGCGTACTTTCTTTGAAGTTGGGCAAAGATGCTGTTGGGATCGACTTTTTCGGGGTCCACTCCACCACGACGCCACATCTCATGCCACAAGTGGATCACTCCGGTCTCGGCTTTGATGTCCTCAAGCCGCTCTGGGTACCGAAACTCATTGGGTGGTGTTACCAATGTTTCGAAATGGTGATGCGGGCAAGTGGATGTGCGTTCCGGCGTCATGCATTGGATCTTCATTTCCTTGACTACTGCACGAATGGTGTCGGGCCCAAGTCCCCACTTGCGCTTGCCACTCAGTACTTGCTTTTTGAGCTCGGCACATACTTGCATGCATCGTTTGGCAACTGCACCACCCCTTTGCATTTTCAGGAAATGTGTAGTGGGATGCGAACCGCGTTGAGTCGGCAGATACTCTGACGCAATGGCCACTTCTTCATGTTCGAGCCACTCCATGGGCTTGAGACAAACGACGTCGGCATCAACCCACACACCACCACGATCATGCAGCAGTTTGAATCGGAAATCATTGCTAAACGCCGAGAGCGAAGGATTGCCTGGGTAGAAGTAGATGTCGGATTTTTGTAGGATCTCACCGGCGTCTTTGATGTCGACCTCTTCGGGCACATCCGGCCCGAGTGAGTCACGGTCATACGTGTATAGATGTACCGAGTGTCCATGCCGCACAAAAGACCGTAGCATGGTCAGCTCGATAGGACCGAGAGCACGCCCATGCCAAAAAGTCTGTACTGTATCTAGCATTGTTCTACCTCAATACACGAAACATGTTTTCTCTTATTGTTGCGTTTTATGGGACAGTTTCCTTTCGTCGATAAAGTAGATTTGCGGCAGGCTCTCGGTACGACGGAATGGTCTTGGTCAAAAAGAATGTTACGGTTTCTTCTTTTGTGGCTTCGTGTCGACCGATTATACGATAAAACGGGTTGCACATATGTGCGGTGTTGGCATGAATAGGACACTTAAGAATAGTTTCGACGTTTGGCATCATGGCATGCGCAAGGTGTGGGGAGGAGTAATGCTTAGGGTTAGTATTATCAGGTCCTCCCTTCTTTGTTATCCACCAATTAATGTATTCCTCCGCTCTGCCACATGGGAATAACATGAGAACATCATTCAGACACACGTCCTTTCCCCATGTTGTGGTCATGCGAGCCAAGAAAAGAATATCTTGTTTGTTCATTGATGTCGACAATGGCAGTGCCTGCTTCCACAAAACGTCGCCTCTCACAATCATCACATGTTCATATTGCATAATGTCATGCTTGTTGCGGTCAAGCATCTCAATCATAGAGTAACCTTGAGCATCGTTATTACGCTCATGATGTGCCTCTGCTTTGATAAGCCTGTCACCAAAGATATCTTTTGCCTCTGATAGAATACGTTTTCTCAACGGCTCAATACAACACACATCCATAATTACCGATACATGAAACCCGGCCTCCTCGGCAGGTTGGATCAAACATGGAACCATGGATACAAATGTGTCACGTTGCTCTTCTTTGTTTGTGTTTTCGGAGGATATTGTACTTCTTCCTTGACGGTACACATCACCACGAATCAGCAAGAGAAAAGACATTGGGTTATCTTCAAGGAAGGGTACTTTTTTTGCAATAGTAATGTTTCGCTGCCGGCTCTCGGATCGACTTGCGAATTGATGCGAAGAATTTGATGGTTTCTTCTTGTGTTGCTTCGCGCCGTCCAATAATACGGTAAAGTTTGTTACTCATGCGTCCTGTGTTGGCAAGCACAGGGTAATCAAGGACGGTATTAACACACGGCAACGTTAGGTACATAAGATGGGGAGAGGTATGTTCAATCGTTTCTTTTTTTTCAGACCACCAGTTGACAAACTCCTCCATTCTTTTTTTCGGAACCAATATGAGAATGTCGTTGAGCATGGATATGTTCATCATTTTTCCGCCCCATTTTATAGGTGTTGGAGCCAAGAGAAGAATGGATTGTGCGCTCATTGGTACCGGTAGCAGCAACGGCCGTTTCCAATGAACATCGCCTCTTATAATCATCACATATTCATGCTGCTCAAACTCTTCTTGGTTTCGTGTGAGCATATTAACCATGGATTCTCGTTGATTGTCTTTGCGCTCGTGATGCGCTTCCGCCTTGACCAGACTCTCTCCAAAGATATGTTTGGCCTTGGACAATATGAGTTGTTGTAAGGATTCCACACAATGTACGTCCATAATCACCGACACTTTCGCTCCGAATTTCTTAATCGGATCGATGAGACAGCGTCTCATGGAAGCCAAGGCGATGTGCTGCTCGTTTTGATTAGATCGCTCCGTTGAAGGACGACGACAACCATCTCGGTACACATCACCGCGAATTAGTAAGAGAAGGGACATTTTCTTATTCAAGAAAAGTATTATCAGACGGTGCCGTAAATGCTGTTTTGTCGTCGTTGAGCATTAGTATCATCAAATCGTCAAATAGTCCTTCGCTTTTGATCGTTACTTCGCTAAGTGGATCTCCCGGCAGCCGATCCAAGCTTGAAGTGGGATCAAATACTGGTCCAAATAATTTGCGGAGTTTGTCTCTCATGCTGGGACGGTGATTGACCAGACAACACATGCCGACACACACCTGCGCCACTACACCTTCTGAGATCAAAGGAAGCACGATATCACGCATGCATGATTTGAATGGTGCGATGTCGTCGTTTGTTAGCTCACCACACAGCACAACAAGTGTTTTCCTTTTGACGTGGTGATAAATGTCTTGATGGTCGGAGCACACGTGAGATGCCGTGGCAAGCTCATCAAAGGTGTAGCACTTGTTGGGCATGACCGCGACATCTACAATCGGTTTGCCTGGGTACGTCCATCCTATACCGCGTCGTGTGATGGTGTGGTCGTCTTGGTCGTGCGAGAAACAATGGATTCCGTTGTCTAACATGAACCGGAGCGCGGCAGCGTTCTTGGCGTGGCACCACACAAACGATTTGCGAAGGAACGAAACATCCACCTCGTACAGTGGATCATCGTGACCCAAATACAGGTTACCGTTGGACGCACACCATACATCAATCTCAACATCACACCCCAGTGTATTGTGCGTTTCCATAATGTAGTCGGGTTGGTTCTCGCGCTCAGGATTAGGTCCATCGTAGTTACCACGATGAGATATAAACTCGGGTATTTGTCGGTACCAATATGTTAACAGGTCCTCGGGTGTACCAAGACCGTCAAACCGTTGGCATGAGTGTGTTCCGACATGGAATGTCTCTGTCATGTAGTTGTAACTCGGACACAGGTAAAACTCACCGTTGGTGCGATCTTCGGCAGCGATCATAGCATCAATGTTTGATTTGAGCTGTTGTGCCGATGCCCACCAGTAGATACCGACCGTGGCGTGCGTGCTTATAGGATTCTTCTCTTCCACTTTGGTAACCCACCCTTTCCCATCAGTTGCAGCATATGACCATTTGGGATCATTTTCAGTCTCAAACGTGAGGATGTTGCCATGGAGGTTTTTGGAAGCAATTAAAAACTCACCCAGATCCCACTCCACCAACTGATCAGAGTTGGCCGTCATCACCGGAACATCAGCCTCATCGGGTAACATCTTAATTCCTTCAAGGACGGTGATGGCAGTGCCTTGAGTAACTTCGGGTACTGCTGCTATCATAGCATTTGGGAACATGCGGTGTATTCGTCCAACGTCTTCCATGAGGCAGACAAATACTGTTTTGGATTCGGGCACACCAATGTTCTCATGTACACGTCTAATCATCGGCTTCCCACGAACCGAAATAAATGGTTTGCGTTCTTTGAAACCGGCTTCAGCAAACCGTGATCCACGTCCGGCCATTGGCACAATCAAGTACGGCATCTCGATTCCAGGAATCACGCTTTCTAGCGTAACATCGTCGGGACATGTCACTTCAACCAACCGACCTGGGTTGGCACCTTTGGCAGCTTTGATCCCTACGGGCGAATCTTCTACAATGATGGTGTCGGCTGCCTTGACGCCAAGTCGGTCCATGCACAATATGTAGATGGATGGGTCGGGTTTGGGATGAACAACATCCTCATTGCACATCAAACAGTCAAACAGGTGCACAATTCCCAGAAGCGACAATATTTTGAGCTGGGACTGCCGCACGCAGTTGGATGCGCACCCGATTTTGTACCCGGCTTTTTTGAGCGACCGGATGAGATTGGCTAGTCGCGGCGATGGCAGTACTGTGCTGTCAAGCATCTCCAGGGTCTTGACCTGTTTGGTCTTCCAGACATTGGTTGGCTGGGACACGTCGAGCATTTCCAATTTTTGTTTGGTGGATAATCCGTCGAATACAGTGTGATGTTCTTCTAAGCTAATTGGTTCATGATTGTGGTGTGCCAACGCGGCATTGAATGCTTTGTAATGCAAGTCGGGGGTATGCGAAAGCACACCATCAAGGTCAAAAATCACTGCTTTTGTCATGTGCTATCTGGACATCTTCTATATTTTTATGTTTTGTGTGTTGTTGAAACTGGATATACTTATTCATAACCAAATCAGACCAACACTCCCATAGACCTAAAATGTCATTAGTTGTCTCAGGCGGACTTCTCCAACATCGCAAACCATGCACGTTTCGTATGTTGTTTGTGTGTCCTCGGGATGATTGGGAGAGTAAGCTGGACCGAAACCGGTTCGCATCACTTATGGCTATAAAAGAGCATATTGAGCGTCAGCAAGGAAAAGTTGTCATCACAGGACCAGGATGGCCTCAATGGGATGAACATTGCTCTGCCTTTGACAATGTATCCAAGCTTGGCGAACCATGGTTTGACCTTGCGCTAATATACCACGTGTTCGATGTTGATGAGCTTCCAGCCGTGCGTACCATCACATGCAATGAGGCATATCTAGAGAAAGACGTAGAAAGTCACTTGCGCAACCGACCTGACTATGTTGTGCTGCATCACACAAACGAAGCAGCCTCGTTTTCCGACACGCCGTTGTACCACCTCCACCACTGCGCCGATCCAAGTATATTTTATGACAGCTACCGGCCTCGTATATATGATGTGACATTAGTAGGGTTTTGTAAGAAGCATATCTACCCGCTCCGTGCCAAACTTGCCAACGTGCTCTCAACGCGCATGAGGGGGTTCCGGTGTCATCAGCACCAGCACCCGGGTTACGAGATTGCCGACCCTGATGCTGCGGTCAAAGCATATGCGGATGTTATTCGAAACAGCAAAATCGTGGTGACGTGCACATCCAAGTATTACTATAGACTGAGTAAGCTTGCTGAGATTCCTTTGTGTGGGGCTCTCATGGCAACCGACTTGCCGAAAGATGGTGCCGACTTCTTTCGCCGGTTTGTGATTGAGCTCAAGCCGGATGACTCGGAAGAGGTTATTGAAGCCAAACTCAAAACTGGTCTCAGAAACTGGGACCAGCGTGCTCAGCTTGGAAAACGCCTGACCGAAGAGTCATCGCTGCAATCCCATTACGCTGCCCGTTTCCTGAACGCATATGATCATCATACAAGCTACCAAAAGGAGGTCAAGGCCGAAGAAATCGAGTTCCGACCGGACCGTGATTCTGCAACATGCACGTCAGACAATCCTTATTTTGCTGCTATTTACACCGTGTTCTGTCGATTGGCTGACAAAGGGACTTCCACACACCTAAGCAAACTGATGCGGTTGTCCGACGGGCGACTTGGTTTTGATCATGGTAGTATTCAGTCACTGGAAGACTTGAATAAGCATGTGCCCGAGATAACAAAGTGTGGCCCTTCCATCACTGTGAAATGCCCGTTCTTTTGGTCCGATCCACGCACATTGATTCGTATTCCAGGTATCAATATGCGTATCCGCAAGGTGCTGATGGTGGCCGACAGCGACGCGTGGTGTTGGCATTACAAAGCCACATCGATTGTCAAGTACTGCCAAGGGTCGGTGGACATTGACGTTGCATACACTCACGCTAACAAACACGAGTCAACTGTTTACGACGACAGCTTGCTCAAAACGTACGACCATGTTCATTTCTTCGGATGGTGGTCTGTGTCCGAAGCAGTATTTGCTTTGCAGAGTCAAGGGTTACTCACAGTGAGTGTAACCCTCGCGGCTACCCCCATCAAGACATCCGGAAAGGATATGAAACCGTTTATTAAAAAGAGAGCCGCGGTGGTAGCAGTATCACCTCATCTCGCCGAATGGTGCGAGGAGAACAACGTGGGCAGCTCGGTGCACCGTTGTTACAACGGTGTGGACACTGATATTTTTGTTGCCCCGCCTCCACGGCCTGTCACATCACGGCCATTGAAGTTACTCATGTGCAACAAACCACTAGGCCCAAACGACACCGACGATTCTCATGGTTTGCTCATTGCCGAACGTGTCAAGAAGATGCTTAAGGACACCCCAGATGTCGAAGTGACCTTACACATAGCACGAGCAACGTCATCCAATCTGCTCAACCAGCAGCAAATGGTCGAGTTGTACAAGAGCCATGACGTTTACGCGTTCACTGGAAGACATCACTTGGGTACACCCAATACCGCATTCGAGGCTGCCGCATGTGGGTGTGCACTAGTGTGCACCGCCAACGGCTGCCTGCCTGCCTTGTTTGATTCGGCCGACGGAAAGCCGATAGGGTTCCTTACCGAATTACCACAACGTCGCAGCACAGACACTAGCACAAACATGGACAAACAGGACAAACGCATAGCCCAGGAGGTTGTTGACAAAGTGAAGATGCTCGCGAGTGATGGTACACTTTCCGAAACACAATCCAACGTGAGAGCTGTGGTCGAAGAACATTGGTCATGGAAGAAACGTGCCCAGTCATACGCAGAGGTATTTGACCTCAGACCTGCTGTGCAAGAAGTTTCTTCATCACATTAATCACTGACACCGAATAGAAATCAGTGCTGAATGGTTTCGTTTTCTTGAACGCTTTTTCGGTAAGAGCCTGTATCTTTTTGCGGTCCCGTATCCACGTGGCGAGTTTCTTTGCAATCTCCTCGGATGACATGTCGTTGTCAAGTGTGATGGTAATATCGCGGAAGAACTCTTGGTCCTCGTCTGGGAGATCAGTCGCCAACGCTGTGCCACACATGGGAACCTCTACAAACTTGGCACAGCGGATACGTGGTGTGGCTGAACAGGTGACCGCAATGTGTGCGTCGGATACTGCATCGGCGTACTCTTTGATTTCGCGAAGCTTCCATGCCGACCCCAGGTCATAGCCCGGATGTCGCCACACTCTCACTCTGTAACCCCATTTTTGGAGGATGGGTAACACCTCGATACAAACCCGTGTTCGAAGTGGGTAGACTTCTGGATCCAGACGACCAACCAGTACAACATCGGTTGTTTTGATTGGGTGACGGTTGTTGAAGACGAAGGGGTTGTAACAATGCGGTATGTGCATAAAATTACATGTTGGTACTAGCGGCACACACACCTCCATTTCATTGCGGTAATGACACACGGCAAGATTTATCGAGCACGTGGTGAGTTCATCAATCACGTTATCTGTATCGGTCATCTCATCGTACTCGATTACTTTGAGCATTGGCAGCTGAGCAACTCCGGTATGTTCGCGCGGTTTGTATACATACACCACGTCATAGGGGCCACGTTTTCTTTGTTTTAAGTTGTCGCCGACGGGGAGATGCGCACGGTATCCGGGCCACCCTTGACCCCACCAGTCCACGGTGGCCCGACGTCCGATGGCTTCCACGTTAAAGAACCGCATTCTCGCCATTTTGGTATCGTACCAGTGTTTTCGGCACAGAAAAAGAATCTTTAGCAAACGATAACCGCAAAACGTTTGCTCTTCGGGGAGAATGGTAACATCGTCGGCGTATATCATTGCAACGAGTTCTCTTGTATTGGCCGTGTATTGCTCTGACATGGTGGCTTTGTTTGGACGCACGTTGGCGGGCATGATTGGTTTGGGTTGTTTGCCTGCGATGCCTTCCAGGTCCGCATCAATGTGTTCTACGCGAATCACAGCATCATGTGGTTCCGATAACCATACCGACTGTGGTAATGTGTGCACAAACTTGGACGTATCAAAATCATAAATTGAAAACAGTTCGTGCATATCTTTCTCTTGATCGTGCAAAGGGACGTAATTTTTGATGTTTTTCGAGGCCATTTTTCCCTCCGTGTGGGTCAAGGGGTCGCAGCGGTAGCAACCAAGTTGCACACGCCTAAGAAATTCCTCAAATGCGAACCCACGAAACCATTGTGTACCCTGCCACACAGACAAAGCCCGTGAGTATATATTACGTGTTGTCACCACCTTGAGAGCCGAATCAAATTGTTCTCGGGTGAGAACCCCGTCTTCAACCAGCCGAGAGACGCCAAAGTGAAGAGTGATAAGAACAAATGTCTCTGATAGTGGTACATCTGTACACAATTTGCCTTTTCTGTACTCGACAACGTGTGTGATGTCAGGATAATACTTCTGAAAATGACATCTCAAAGCAGTACCACCCGTCTTGGGCACCAATGTAACAATGAGATTACGCTCGAGCATAAGGCACTAATTTAATAATAATTTAAAAGATATAAGCACGTTCGATTTTGCTTGTTGTGTAGACAAGGGCACCCACTATACCACCGTTGGGCAAACCAAATAACCGGTTACACATTGGCACAGGCAACCTACGAAATTCCCAACTATCGGATGTTTTGATAATCATATGCACAACTCCGTTGATATCAACGCCAAAGAGTCCGCGGTCAGGTTGGTAACATAGATAATTAATAGACAGTGTACTCCACCCATCGAGGTACCAAATATTTTTTCCCATCACCACCACAATCTTGCGTTCGCAAACATATGCCGTCAATGAGGGACATGTCACCAAAGAAGTGATATTCGTCAGATTAGTATTGGTCGAACCAGGAGGGTCGTGTTGCACAAAGATACGTTTCTTGCCGTTTGGTAAAAAGGTCATGAGTCTTTTGCCCGCCAATACCGCAACCGTTCCACGTGTGTCCGTGACACGGTACGGGTTGGGAGGCACACCTTCGCTCTTTTCCTTCTTAATAAGATCCTTGTGACTGTTATGCTCTGCGGCGTAGTACGCTACTGCTTTTACAAAGACGTTTTGCAGACCCCAACGGTGCTTCTCAATCCCATTCTTGTCCAAAACACGCACCATCACTGTATCTTTGTGCCCTTCCACTGGTGTTACCATCACCGCACCACGTCCACGCGGATCCACAGCAGTAAAATTATTACTAAACCTCAGATCAACAAGGTGACGCAGCAAGTTATTACAAGGTGCCACTGTTCCTTCGCGAATATCAACCGCAAGCCCACGATCCTGCAAGACATCTTGGTTATTGCCTCCACTGACCTTGATGGAACGCCAAGCACAAGAATAGGCAAGCACCGTGTGTGCATGCACCCTAACCAGTAATTTGATGCTTGGTGTATTCTTAAACATGTAATGCCACTTCTGCGATACCATCCGCAACTCCTGAGAGGCAATTACAAGATCTTTTCGGTCTGGAAAGGCCATCAACAAGATGGTGGCGCCAAGCTCATCGGGAAGTGCTGTCAATGGGTCACGTTTCCTGGAGTTTCTGTTGTCTTCAATGATCTTCTCGATATCTTCCACACGCTGCCGACTCTCAACCAGTGGGCCCGTGTCGGGCTCCCCAAACCGTTCGGCTGTGTTAATAAGGAGCATTTCTTGATTGGCGTACCCATCCCTCAACAACGCGTACTTATTTCGCTGCCTCTTTGCAATA
>Ga0233439_10005369_pt1 | contig 11917 bp, 12 predicted proteins | sample SI_123_September_6_FD_182713 | JGI IMG/M metagenome (GOLD analysis project Ga0233439, IMG submission 182713) | Seawater microbial communities from Saanich Inlet, British Columbia, Canada - SI_123_September2016_100_MG | ecosystem: Environmental > Aquatic > Marine > Inlet | place: Canada: British... | reverse complement strand
CGATCATTTAATCAATTACAATAAAGAAGATTTTGCTAAAAAAGTTTTAGAGATTACAGATGGCAGAGGTGTTCCAGTAGTTTATGACGGTGTAGGTAAAGACACTTTAGATGGATCCATTGAATGTTTGGCAACAAGAGGAATGATGGTTTCTTTTGGAAATGCATCAGGACCATTATCAGATATAAACGTTCCTAAAATGCTTCAGCCAAAAGGTTTATATCTCGTAAGACCTGCTATGCAGCAATATCTATCTACTAAAGGAGAGCTAGATGAAGCATCAAAAGTAATGTTTGAAAAAATTAGCTCTGGGAAAGTAAAAATAAAAATATTTAAAAAATATAAATTAGATGAAGCAGTTCGGGCTCACCAGGATTTGGAGGGAAGAAAAATTTTAGGTCCTGCAGTAATTATTCCTAACTAACATCCACATCCATATCTGCCATATGCAGTTTAAGTGCATTAGTTGAGATATGAATTTCTCTTATAAAAAATAAAATTGAAATAATCATAGATAAGCAGCAAGAACCAAAAATTAATCTAGCAATAAATATTTCATTCAAATAAAGACCTAGCACAGTCATCATGTTAAATAAAAACCCGAAGGCAGCGAACATGATTGTCCATCTTAGAAGAGTAATTCGTCCACTTAAGTTTATGAACTGTTTTTTCCATTCATGTGGTACATGATTTTCATATACGTGCTCATCATGAAGCTCTCTAATAAGCTTACTTAAAGAATGAAATCTATTACTATAAATGCTCATTAGCAAAGGAATTGCTGGAAACATTAGAGCTGTGACTGTGTAATCTATATTCATACGAATCAGTTTGATTATGAATCTAGCCTTTGTTATTTACAAGTAAAATATTATGAACCAAGTAAAACTTTTTATTGACTTAATACGATTAAAAAAACCAATTGGTTTTATGCTTCTATTTTGGCCCTGTGCTTGGGGGCTAACTTTAGCTTATGACTTTTCTACAAATTTAAACGATTATTTTTTTTATCTAACTTTATTTTTCTTAGGTGCTGTGTTTATGAGATCAGCTGGTTGTATTGTAAATGATATTTTGGATAAAGAATTTGATAAAAAAGTATTCCGTACAAAAAAACGGCCAATCGCTTCTGAAAAAATTTCAGTCAGAGTTGCTTTGTTTTATATTATGATTTTGTGTTTATTGGCACTTGTAGTACTCTTAAACTTTAACCAATTCACAATCCTTCTTGCTTTGGGCTCAATGCCACTTGCGTTTACATACCCTTTGATGAAACGATTTACATATTGGCCACAATTATTTTTAGGAATTACATTTAATTATGGGTTAATATTAGGTTGGACAACTGTTAAGGGTCAAATAGATATGGTGCCAATACTATTTTATATTGGAGCCATATTTTGGACACTAGGATATGACACCATTTATGGATTCCAAGATGTTAAAGATGATGAAATAATAGGATTAAAATCTACCTCAATTAAATTTAAAAAAAAACCTCAAATTTTACTATACTCATGTTATTCAATTTTTTTATTAATCATACTAACAATTGGTTACTTTATGAGTTTAAATAAATTAAGTTTATTTTTATATATCTTAATATTTATACAAATGTTTTATTTTCAACTAAACAAACTTAACACAAAAAATCCATCAAGTTGTTTAAAAATTTTTAAATCAAATAATTTTTTAGGCTTATTGATATTTTTGGGTTTAATTGTAGGTAAAATTTAAAATGAATAAAGTTGAAATTCTAAAACGTTTATACAGTAGCTATACAAAAAAATATTTAAAGAATATTGCTATATCTGTTTTTTTTACGATCTTACTTGCAGGAAGCACATCCTCGGTAGCTTACCTGCTTGACCCTGCAATTAAAAATCTTTTTATAAAACAAAATCAAACACTAATTATAATTATACCTTGTTTAATAGTTCTGGCATTTGCAGTTAAGGGGGTCTCATTATATTTAGCAAAAGTTATAATGATTGGTGTATCTGAAGAAGTAAAAAAAGATATTCAAACCGATATATTTGCTTCATTAATAAAAGCAGACACTCAGTTAATTGATGAAAGTCATTCAGGAAAATTTATTGCAAATTTAACAAATGATGTACACATGATTACTAATTTAGTCAGTACAGTTATATTAAATTTATTCAAAGATACTCTCACGTTAATTGGACTTTTATCAGTTATGTTTTATCAAAATTGGAAACTATCATTAATAGCAATAATAATGATTCCTCTAGCTAGTGCTGCAGCAAGAACACTGGGTAAAAGAATTGGCAAAGTAACTAACCAACAAATGATTAGAGCAGGAGTTTTAACTTCATATTTAATTGAAATTTTTAAAAATCACAAATTGATTAAGATATTTCAAAAAGAAAATTATGAAAAAAAGAGAGCAGATGAATTTATTGAAAACCTAAAAGAAACAACAAAAAAAATCGCAATTGTGTTTGTTAGAGCCTCACCAATAATGGAATTCTTAACAGGAATAATGATAGCTTTTTTAATTTTCTTTGCAGCAAAACTAGTTGCAAAAAATCAACTTGATGTAAGTAATTTTTTTTCATTTTTAGCAGCAATGATGTTAGCGTATCAGCCTGTAAGGTCATTAGCGACTTTGAATATATCTATCCAACAAGGTATATCTGGGGCAACAAGAGTTTTGCCAATTATTGATAATATTCCAGAAATTATAGAAAAAAATAATGCTGAAAATTTGGAATTTAATGAAGGAAAAATTGTTTTTGAGAATATTGATTTCATTTACCCAAAAACAAAAAAAGAAACGTTATCATCTTTAAATTTGAATTTTCCAGGAGGAAAAATGACAGCTCTAGTAGGTCATAGTGGTGCTGGAAAATCAACCATATTAAATTTAATACCCAGATTTTATGATGCAAATCAAGGAGATATAAAAATTGACAATCAATCTATTTATAGTTCAGCAATACATTCTGTTAGAAAAAATATATCTTTAGTTAGTCAAGATACAACATTATTTGATGATACTATTAGAAATAATATTTCTTATGCAAATTTAGATGCTTCACAAAATGAAGTAGAGGAAGCAGCAAAATATTCCTTCGCAAGTGAGTTTATTGAAAAACTTCCAAATAAATATGACACTTTAATTGGAGAAAATGGAGTTAGGTTATCTGGTGGAGAAAAACAAAGACTTTCTATAGCTAGAGCTATACTAAAAAAAAGTCCTATAATTTTGCTAGATGAAGCTACCTCTTCATTAGATGCAGAAACAGAAGACAAAATACAAAAAGCAATCAATTTTCTTACTAAAGGTAGAACTACAATTGTTATAGCCCACAGATTATCAACAATTTTAAATTCTGATAAAATTTATGTCATTGATAAAGGTATGGTAAGTGGAGAGGGAAAACATGAAGAATTATTAAACTCTTCAAGTATTTATAAAAACTTTTACGAAAAACAGATTAGTAAATCTTAATGTTAATTATATATAGATTTTTAATTAACTCAGTTTTTTTTTTATCTCCAATAATATTAATTATTAGGTTATTAAAAAAAAAAGAAAGCCTTAGAAGATTTAAAGAAAAATTTTGTTTTTTTTCAAAAAAAAGAGGTAAAGGAAAACTTTTATGGTTTCATGGCGCAAGTGTTGGTGAGATACAAAGCATAATACCTTTAATAGAGAAATTTGAAAAAAAGAAAGAAATTAAAAAAATTTTGATTACATCGAATACATTGAGTTCTTCAACAATTATTAAAAAATTTAAATTTAAGAAAACTATTCATCAATTTTTTCCTATAGACACAAATGGTCTATCTAAAAAATTTTTAAACTATTGGAAACCCTCTGCTGCCTTTTTTATTGACTCTGAAATTTGGCCTAACACTATTTTCAATTTATATAAAAAGAAAATACCAATTATAATTTTAAACGGAAGAATAACTAAAAATACATTCAATAAATGGAAAAAAATACCAAAATTTGCAAAATCTATATTTAAAAAAATTAATCTTTGTTTTTCTTCAAGTAATCAGTCTAGTTATTATTTAAAGAATTTAGGAGTTCAAAACATAGAATTTGATGGGAATTTAAAATTTTCTCAATCTGAAAATGAAAAAATTACAATATTCAATGATTTAAAAAAATTTATTTCTAAAAGAAAAATTTGGTGTGCATCAAGCACACATAAATATGAAGAAAAGTTTTGTGGAATTGTTCACAAAGAATTAAAAAAAAAACATAAAGATATTTTAACGATTATTATTCCAAGACATGTAGAAAGAACAGCATCAATTAAAAATGAGTTAAATAAATTAAATCTTAAAGTACACATTCATGAGCCTATAAAAAAAATTAACCCTAATACAGATATTTATATTGTAAACTCATATGGGAAAACAAAATCTTTTTATCATATGTGTAAAAATATTTTTTTAGGTGGCTCTCTAATTAAGCATGGTGGCCAAAATCCATTAGAAGCAACAAGATATGGGTGTAATATCTTGCATGGTCCAAACGTAGATAATTTTAAAGAAATATACAAATATCTTAATAATATAAAAATATCTTCAACAATACAAAATCATTCGCAAACAGTAAAAAAATTAAATAAACTTTTAAATAAAAAAAATAACTCAAAAAAAATACAGGATAAATTAAATAATATTGGTAAAGAAATTTTATATAATACCTATAAGAAAATTAATCAGTTTTTAGACAATGCAATTTAAAAAACCGAAATTTTGGGATTTAAAAAAACCTAATTTATTTTCTTATTTATTATTACCTTTAACAATATTTGTTAGAATTAATAATATTTTTCTTAATTCTAAAAAAAAACAAAAACAAAAATTAAAAACAATTTGTGTTGGAAATATTTATCTAGGGGGAACTGGAAAAACACCCTTAACTATTAAACTATATAAAATTTTAACAAAATTAAGAGTAAAAGCAGTTGTTGGAAAAAAATTTTACACATCTCAACTTGATGAACTACAAATTTTAAAAAATCAAACAAAACTTATTACTGATAAAAATAGATTTAAAATTATTCAAAAAGCAAAAAGCAATAATAATGATGTGATAATTTTTGATGATGGACTTCAAGATAAAAATATTTCTTATAATTTACAAATAGTATGTTTTGATTCACAAAACTACGTTGGTAATAATTTTCTATTACCTGCAGGGCCACTCAGAGAAAAACTTGAAAGCTTAAAAAAATATGATTGTGTATTTTTAAAGGATGGAAATGTAAATCAAAAAAAGATTATTTGCTCATTAAAAAAAATTAATAAAAAAATTAAAATTTTTTTTACATATTTGAAAATTGATAATTTAAAAAAATTCAAAACCTCTGATAAATACTTGATATTTTCAGGAGTTGGAAATCCAAATAATTTTAAGCAAAATCTATTAAAAAATAAATTAAATGTGGTAAAGGAAATAATTTTTCCTGATCACTTCAATTACAAAAATAAAGACATTAAAAAAATCAAAGAGCAAGCAAAACAATTAAATGCAAAAATAATAACTACTGAAAAAGATTATGTAAAAATTGCAAAAATTGATAAAAGAAATATTGATTTTTTAAAAGTTGAATTAATAATAAAAAATGAAAAAAACTTTATTAGTTTTTTAAAATCAAAAATAAATGAAAAATATTAAATATTTTATTCAATATATTGTAATTATTATTTTATTTATATTTTTTAAGATATTGGGTTTAAAATATTCATCAATTTTATCTGGGAAAATCTTTGCTTTATTAGGACCTACTTTTAGATCAAATAAAAAAAGTATTCAAAATTTATCTAATGCTCTTAATGACTTAAACTTTACAGAGAAACAAATAATTTTAAAAAAAATGTGGGTCAATTATGGAAAAATATTAGTAGAATATCTTTTTATAAAACAATTTAGAAAAAATTCAAACATTTCTAAAAATATAATTATTGAAAATCAAAATGAATTAGAAAAAATAAAAAAAAGTTCCGAACCTGTAATTTTTATTTCAGGTCATTTTAATAATTTTGAATTGATGGCAATGCATATAGAAAAATCTGGTATTGATTTAGCAGCATTATATAGACCTCTAAATAACAAGTTTTTAAATCCTGTAATGGAAAATATTAGAAAAAAATATATTTGTAAAAAGCAAATTCCAAAAGGTATTGCGGGAACAAAAAGTTTACTAAAATATTTTAAAAATGGAACATCTATTGCATTAATGATAGATCAAAGGGTATCGGAAGGGATAAAATGTAATTTTTTCAATAAACAAGCTTCAACTACTACTATACCCGCACAATTTGCAACAAAATTTAATGCTAAAATCGTTCCAATATATATTGAAAGATTAAAAGAAAATAATTTTAAAATAAAAATTTACAAACCCTTAGAATTTTACAAAAATGATAACATCGAAACTATTACTATTAAATTGAATAAAATTTTAGAAGAAATGATTTTAAAAAATCCAGAACAATGGATTTGGACACATGATAGATGGAAATAATCTATTTATTTAATTCTCTTTTTTGCGATGCCTCAACATAAGAAAAATATGCTTCTTGTAATTCTACATTCCAATAAGTGAGATTTTCTAGTGAAATTTGTTTTCCACTTACAGAACAAACAACGTGATCGCCATTCTTAACAACTTCAAAATTATTAGGTAAATACTTTATTTTTGCTAATTTTTTAAACATTTTTAGTTTATATATTTATATATGAAAGTTTTAATTATTGGAAGTGGTGGAAGAGAGCATGCTTTATGCCTCTCTTTAATAAATTCAGATCAAATCAATCGTGTATATTGTGCTCCGGGCAATGCAGGGACAGCTTCTATAGCTGAAAATATTTCAATAGAAGCTAAAGACTTTGAAAAAATAAAACAGTTTGTTAAAGAAAACCATGTTGATTACGTTATTGTTGGTCCCGAACAGCCACTAGTTGATGGAATTGTTGATTATCTGGAGCAAAACAACATCAAAGTTTTTGGTCCAAATAAAATAGCCTCTCAACTAGAAGGCTCAAAAACTTTTACAAAAAACTTTTGTAAAAAATATAATATTCCAACTGCAAATTTTGGAATTTATGAAAGTTCAGAAGATGCTAAAAAATTTTTGGAAAATTGTAATTTACCAGTAGTAATAAAAGCTGATGGATTGGCTGCTGGAAAAGGAGTGTATATCTGTAAAGATAAAAAAGAGGCATTCATTGCTGTCTATGAAATTTTTGATGGCAAATTTGGGTTAGCAAAAAATATATTAATAGAAGAGTTTTTAGATGGTGAAGAAATGAGTTTTTTTATAATTTCTGATGGAGAAACTTATAACCACTTTGGAACTGCTCAAGATCACAAAAGAGTTCAAGAAGGTGACAAAGGTAAAAACACCGGTGGTATGGGGGCATACTCTCCTTCAAGATTAGAAAGTGTAAAATTAAATGAAAAAATTATTAACAAAATTATTGAACCAACATTAGAAGGTTTAAAAAAATTAGATACAACATTTAAAGGTTTTCTTTACGCGGGCCTCATGATTATCAACGATGAACCATTTTTAATAGAATATAATGTGAGGATGGGTGATCCAGAGTGTCAAACTATTTTGCCAAAACTTAAAACTGATTTTGCAAAAATTATGAACGCATGTGTTAATAAAAATTTAAAATCAATAAAGCTTGAATGGTATGATGACAAGAGTATTTGTATTGTATTATGTTCGAAAGGTTATCCTGATATGTATCAAAATAATATTGAAATTAAAAATTTAGACGAAATTAAATTAAATGAAAATGAATATATTTTTCATGCAGGAACCAAAAATGAAAATGGTAAGGTTCTTTCAAATGGTGGGAGAGTTTTAAATTTTGTAATAAGATCTAAGAATTTTGAAAATAGTAGGAACAAAGCAATAGATTTAATTAAACAAGTAAATTGGGGAAATGGATTTTATAGAAAAGATATTGGATTTAAAGTTATAAACTAATGAGAATAATTGGTGGAAAAAATAAAGGTAAAAAATTAAATATTCCAATTGATGAAAATACTAGGCCATTGAGAGATATGGTCAAAGAATCAATATTTAATCTTATTGAACACTCAAAAAAATTTAAGATAACAATATCAAACTCAAATATTTTAGATTTGTTTTCAGGTACAGGCTCGTTTGGTTTGGAATGTTTTTCAAGAGGAGCACAAAATATTACTTTTGTTGAAGAATATGATAAAATTTTAAAAATTTTAAAAAAAAATATATCAAGTATTAATGCCAATGAGAGTTGTAAAATAATCGAAAAAAATTGTTTCGATTATTTTGAATCTGAAAATAAATTTCAAGATAAATTTGATATCATTTTTTTAGACCCTCCATACAGAGAGAAAAAAATTAATTTACTAATTAATAAAATTAAACAAGAAAAAATTCTCACTAACAATGGAGTAATAATTGTTCATAGACATAAAAATGATGATATTGATATTGCAGACAAGCTTAATATTTTAGATTCTAGAAATTATGGAATTTCAAAAATATTATTTGGAAATTAATGGTTAGTTAATTTTTTCTTCGTATCTACTTTGATTAACTCTACAGATGGCTGATCATATGGATTTATATTTAGAGCTTTTCCCAACAAAATAGTTTCGAGAATAAAAAAAGTAAATAATTCTCCTAGAGTCTGTTCGTTTCTTTTCTCTATAACGAAACTTCTAAAGGGGATTTTTTTTTTTTTAAACACATTTTGAGTGGAAATGAATTGAGCATATAAAATATCATTAAGGTTTTTATTTTTTAAATAGTTGTGTGAAATCAATAATTTTTGATTTTTTATTTGTTTTGATAAATTTTCTTTTGTAAAAAAAAAAGTATAAAAATAATCTTTTTTACCATCTAAATAAAATTGCATTAAGCTATGATTATCTTGTGGCATTTTTGAAATTATTGGTAAAATACCTTTGCTTTTTTTACCCAAACTTTCTGCAACCAATTGTTGGTACCAGTAAAACAGGTCTGAAGATTTTTCATCGTAATTCAATATTACAGAGTTTGATTTTTTGTTATTTGATAGGCTTAAAATATCTGAAACATTACTTATTAATGAATCAATGAAAAATTTATTTTTAACTAATTCATTAAATTTTCTAAATTTATTTACTTTAAAACCCATTAACTCGGCCGGTAACATTCCAACTTCAGATAAAACAGAATATCTACCACCAATATAATTGTTATGATCTATGATGTCTGATTTTAATTTTTTTGCTAATAACCTCAAATAATTATTTTTATTTTCTGTAACAAAAAAGTTTTCAATTTTTTTATCAATCAAAACATTTGAATTTGAAATTGTTTCCAAAGTGTTACCAGATTTTGAAATAATTAAATTTAATCTTTTTTTATTTATTACACTTTTAAGTCTACTATGATCAAAACTATCAATAAAAATAAAATTTTTTTTTATTTTATTGTTCAAAAAGCTATAAATTGATTTAGCTCCTAATATCGATCCACCCATTCCAATCAAAACTATATTCGAATATTTCTTAAGTTTACTTAATGTATTTTTGTTATATGAATCTTTATAAGATTTGCTTAATGATTTTAATATTTGATTATCTTCATTTAATAATTTTTTAAGTAAATTTCGTATTTTTTTCTGAGTTTTAATTAATCTAAAATTTTTAAACTTTATATTCTTAGTTAGAGTCATTTTTTTTTATATTTTTCAAAATAAACTCCTCAGTAGACTTCGACTTAGTAATTTTGGCATTTTTATCTTTAGATTGATTCTTTGTTAAAAATTCAGAGTCAAATTGTTCATTTTTACTCTCCTCATTAGATATCTGGGTATTATTAGGCGTGGGTAGTTCATTAAAGTTTGGTGGTAAAACTAATGGATTTTTTTTTTCTACTAAAAACTCATCTGCATTATTATTTTTTTTTAAAGTGAACCCTTCAGTTACAGATTGACATGCATTTAATAAGTTTATCATAAAGATAAGTAATAAAATTTTTTTCATTTTAATTTTTAATTTTTAAACCAAATTCTCTAAATATTAATAAAAATACTCCTAAAGTGATAAATATATCAGCAACATTAAATATAAACCAATGAAAATTTTCATAATGAATATCTATAAAGTCTGGAACTGCTTGATAAAATAATCTATCAAAAATATTACCTATTGATCCACCACATATCATCATAAAGCTATATTTTTCAATTCCCTTAGCTTTAATTACTAAATAGATAACTATGATTGTTACAAGAATAATTAACCCTGTTAAAATATTATATAGGTTTCTTTCACCGAAAGATAATAATCCAAAGGCTATTCCTTCATTCCAGATTAAATCAAGACTTAAATAAGGAGATAAAATTATTTGAAATTGATCTTCGTTGTTTAAATTTTTTATTGCCCAGTATTTACTTAACCTATCAATAAAAAAAATTGTTATTGTGAAAAAAAAATAAAAAACATTCTTTTTAAACATTTTTAATTACTGTGTCTTTCACATGGCTTTTTGCTAATTTTCCAACAAACCTGACACTTTTCTCCTTCAGCCTTGTTTGTTTCTACAACAATATCATTTGATGAACTTTCTTCAATTACAACTGAAGATGTTATACAAAGTTCTGATAGATCCACTTGCTTTACTATTTCTAAATTATTTTTATCAAATTTAATTTTTAATGAAGCTTCCAAACTTGATCCTATTACTTTGTTTGCTCTTTTTTCTTCAATACTTATATTACAAACATCCCTAATCTTTATTAGTTGAACCCATTTATTGTATAATTCAATATTATGAAATTTTTTAGGAAATTTTAAAAAATTTTCTAAATGAATACTTTTATTATTTTTATCAATTAACTGATAAATTTCTTCAGTTGTAAATGATAAAATTGGAGCAAACCATTTAAGTAAGGAATTTAATAGAACATTTAAAAGAATTATTGTTGATTGTCTTTTTTTTGAGTCTTTTAGATCACAATACAAACAATCTTTTCTTATATCAAAATAGAAAGCAGACAAATCAACAGTGCAAAAATTTAACAACTCTTTGTATAAATTATGAAAATCATAATTTTTAAAATAATTTTCAAAATTAGTATTTAACGTATAAATTTTATGTAACATGAACTGTTCTAATTCAGGCATTTCACTTAAATCTATTTTTTCTAAATCAATTGTTTTAAAATTATCGTTAAGATTTCCAAGCAAATATCTAAATGTATTTCTGATTTTTCGATAAGAGTCGGCATGTTGATCTAAAATAGAATGATCAATTCTAAGATCTTCTGCGTAATTAGATGATGCTACCCAAATTCTCAATATATCAGCTCCATATTTCTTTAAGATTTCTTCGGGAGCAATTACATTACCTAATGATTTCGACATTTTTAAACCTTTACCATCAACAACAAAACCATGCGATAAGATTGACTCAAATGGAGCCCTACCTCTAGTTCCACAAGATTCTAAAAGTGATGAATGAAACCATCCTCTATGTTGATCAGATCCCTCTAGATACATTGATGCTGGCCATTTTAAATCTTCTCTTTTTTCTAAAACAAATGAATGAGTAGACCCGCTGTCAAACCAAACTTCGACAATATCACTTAATTTTTCATAATCTTCAGCTTTATATTTGCTACCTAAAAATCGCTGAGAGCCATCTGAGAACCAACAATCTGATCCTTCTTTTTCATAAATACTTGCGATATTTTCATTCACTTCGTCATCAATTAATACTTCTTTTGTTTTTTTATTAACAAAAATTGGAAGCGGAACTCCCCACACTCTTTGCCTTGAAACACACCAATCAGGTCTAGTTTCTATCATTGCTTTTAATCTCTCTTTTCCTTTGCTAGGATAAAAAGTTGTATCATCAAGTGCTTTTAAGG
>Ga0233439_10005361_pt1 | contig 11926 bp, 10 predicted proteins | sample SI_123_September_6_FD_182713 | JGI IMG/M metagenome (GOLD analysis project Ga0233439, IMG submission 182713) | Seawater microbial communities from Saanich Inlet, British Columbia, Canada - SI_123_September2016_100_MG | ecosystem: Environmental > Aquatic > Marine > Inlet | place: Canada: British... | reverse complement strand
TATCCTCGTCTAGGGACTGGGGCTTGATTTTCTAACTGCTCATTTATTGTCATTTTTTTAATGCCTGTTAACAAATATAAACTTGGTTGTATTAATTTTTTGCTCGCCATCCCATTGGTATGCGACTAATCTAGCGTTAGGGCCTTTGGCGTCTGCAACACTGTAGTCTAAACAAGCGATATTATCAGCCAAAGGCTTTATGTCACCCTTCATCCAATAATGCCCCAAAAATACTGGCTTGTTATCGTGTGCATAATCAATTAAATGATCACCAGTAACTGTATCGTCTGGAATGTGTGTTAATGCATCATTAGGGCCAAAAAATACTTGCTTATATGTCTTAGCTTGCGCATCCCACCAGCGAGTACGAATATGCTTTCTAGCGTTTCCATCTTTATCCAAAAAGCTTTGACCATTTGGCAAAGGTATTTCTTTACCTTTTAATATCGTCTCTATCGCATCATATTGCCAAGTACCCTTGGTAGATGATTGGTGTAGTAAATCATTCGTTAGTATTGGTTTTCCGATTTTAGAAATGTTATTAAAATCCCAGCAAGCATGCACAACACGTAAACCATCCAAATCCAGCCATAGAGGTAATGTTTTGAACCACTCAATAACACTTTTCTTTTTATTGTAATCATCCTTATAAGCGGCTAAAAAAGCCTTGTGCTGCTTAGTGTGTTTATCGTTATGTGAGCGCAAGTAGTCACCCTTCAAATTTTCAGTGTCATAAGCAATTGCATTGTATTCATGATTACCCATCACACTCAGCGCATAACCGCCATCCACCATGGGCCGTACAATATCAATTACTTCTCGCTGGTAATCACCTCGATCAACAAAATCACCCAGAAATATTACCTTACGCTCAGTATGCTGCCATACGCCATCAACATTTAAATAAGACAGTTTTTCTAGCAACCTCACTAACTCAGGCGCCTGACCATGGATATCACCAATTAGGTCATAACTTTGTTTTTTCATATTTTTATTGTTTTAAGTTTTTTTGGACTTTGAAAAGCGAAATACTCGCTTAATCCAGATTGGTTAAGAATCAACCTCACAATGAAATTGTAACACATTTACTTCATTGTAAAAGTTGGCGCTTTAAAATTAATAGTACCGTCCCTATCAATCTAAGTTGTAATTTAATATGTCTTGTTGAATCAAATTAATTATATAGTATATAATTAAAATCTTTTTTTTGTAATAAAAAATATTAACCTATATAGCGCTAACACATGACAAAGAAAATAGTAATAAAAGTTATTGATAAAAACAACAATTCCGAAATAAAGTTGGCTGGGTCTTCTGCGAATAAAGCAAAAATATATAGCCCTGTAATGATTAGCACTGAGTTAAAAAAAAACAAATCTCGGTTAACTCCTGAGATAAAGACCAGTCAAGGAAAAAATTCAAAAAAAACTATAGAAGTAAAATTAGACTCTATAGAGGCAAAAAAAAGTTTGACAACAGAACATGAAAATTTAATGCCAGCTGATGAAATAATTAAAAAAAATCACAAGGTAAAAATAATTATTAAACATAAATTTAAATAGCAAGGAGTAAAAAATGGGAATAGATTTTCACAGCCTAAACGGAACTACGGACGAGGATGGAGATGCCACAGTAATCGGTTTAATCTCAAATGACGGAAGTAAACGCCTCAACCTTACAGTAGAGGTAACTTTTTTTGATGGGGATGAATACTTAGGGCATGGAACTGACTATATTCAAGTCCCACCAGGCGGTAAAAGACCATTTGAAGTGACATCATATGACACTCCAATGTCAAGATTTGAGATTAGCGCATATGAATAATAAAATAAAAATAGAGACATCAAATAAAAATATGTCTGACATAGAGGCTACTTATATTATGGCATTAGGTGCTGCTAAAGCTGATAATGTGCTTGACAAATTAGAGATTGATGAAATTAAATCTATAAGTGAAATTTTTAATCATAATGAATATTTTGAATACGCATTTGACTACTTTGAAGCATTTAACAACAATGATAAAGCTATAAATGGCGCAATACAAGTGTTGAAAAATTCAACAGAATCATCTAAGATGTCTGCCATTCTATTTATGAAATATATATTACAAATTGATGGGATGAATGAGGATGAGTCATCTTTCTTTTTAAAGGTCAGTAAAGAATTAACAAAGTAACATCAGAAGTATAAAAAGCCAAAAGTAATATTGTTAATTATTCGATTCAACTTAACCTTTTTTATTTTCCAGTAAAGAGGTTAAGTAAATTGATTCACTATGATTGTGTTTTTCAATTTTAAATTCATTAAGATTTAAGTACTTAAGCCAGTTAAATAGATTAACTTGGAAATCTTTCACTTCTTTTCTATATGGTTTTGGATTATTTAGTAGCGCATCATGTAATAAACTCGATATTTTGCCAAATCTAAGAGATCTAGATTCTTCCTTCAGTAGCTGACCCTTAAGCCATTTCACGATTCTTAATTCCGTAAATTTAACCCTTAACAAATCCATATCTTTGTCCAAACTATCTAACTCTAACAAAGATAGGTCATGCTTAATGTCGTCACTGTTATTACTATTTGGGCTTGTAAATAAGAGCTCATCAACCCACAAATAATCAACTTCTTGCTCTAAAAGACTCTTAATTGAAAGTGGCCATTTTTGAGGCATCCTTTTAGGAGACTCTATACTATTAACGACGTCTTTCATTTGATTATATAAATCACCTGTCATAGTTATACAAGAATCAATATATTTATTAACCTTATCTACGTCTATATCTGTAACTTCTATTTTGGTCGATAACTCAAAATTGCTTTTTTCTGTTAGGCCAAGACCAGCTCCTGTTAAGTTAGAGCTTCCGATAAAAGCAATAGATGAATCTATAAGGAATAACTTACTATGGAGCCGCTCATCAACTTTAAATACCCAGCCCATATTTTGACATTGTTCATACACACTTAGATCAGAAACATTAGCGACTAAATCATCTAGCCTCCATCTAGCAATAACCACAACCTTAATACTGGTAGATTCTATTTGTTCTTTGAACCACTCAAAAGCATTATATTTAATAAAAGCACTTAAAATTACAACTGAATAATTACATTGCTGCAATGATAAAGATATTTCACCCTGAAGATCTTGTTCATCTAATAGCATACTAAATAAAATCCAATCTAATTATTAGGTTGCTTGATCTAAAAGTTTTTCAATCCACTCTCCCCACTTCGCCCTATAAGTTTCAAACATTTTTTTATCGTACTCTAGGGCTAGTTCATCTTCAGACCGTATTAAAGCCATCATCATAACTTCTAGTGCTTCAAAACCTTTCTTATCATCATGTTCTTGTAAGTAAGACCAGAAGTCATCATAAAATTTAGTGTTTCTATTTACAATTCCCACAGATGCATTGGCGACAGCCTTCCTATCAAGGAATAGGTTGCCCGGCCAAGTATCGCTCTGTATGTCTATCTTATAATCTATACTTTCTTTAGCAATTTCCTTTGCAGACACCTCATCAAGAGAAGAGTCATCCTTTAACAATAAAGACACCCTTTCTTCTATTTTTTGTTCTTCTGTTAGCTCCTTTGCTCTATCACCAGACTCTGTGCTCTTATTAGACTTTTCAACAACTTTATTTACCCTGTCCTTTAAACCGCCTTTATTTCTATTTGTTTGAGATCTATTCCCAGTTCCTCTACCCTTTATGATAACCATCATTGCGGCGATATGCTCTTTTACTAACTTGTTAATCTGAACAAGCATTGCCGACTTATAATTACGCTCTTTCGCTTCTTCAATGTGCTCTGACATTGATTCTGCGTCTAATGAATGAATACCTCTTACATGTTGTTTATTATTAGTAATTTCAAACAATTCATCTAATACAGGTTCAAATCTTATCTCAACACCCCACCATCTATGTCTAGGATCACTTGCATCAATAAATCCAAACCGCCCAAAATCAATCTCCCTGCCAGCACGAACAAAAGATATACCAGTATTATCATGATAATGTTTTCCAACCGCAGAACTACCTCCTAGCGCCTGAATTTCTGGTTTGGCTATCGAAAATCTAAAACCAACTTTTGAGGTTACTTCAGAAATACCATTATGATACTTAACATCTATTTCAAACTTATCATGCAGTAAATTTGTTTCCAGATCATTAAAATTATTCCCATCATATTTCGGCAAGTTGTTCGGTGTAAGCATATAAAGAGGGTCGTTTGCCAATAACTCTTCGGTTTTTAAAGTCTTATTCTCTAATTGTAAACTATGCACACAAACCTTTCTTCTCTTACCGTATGTATCATCATTATCTAGAAAATGTCTATATATTCTGCATAACTCTTTATTTAACTGTCTAACAAGTGTATCCGACCTCTTAAGACTTAAATCTAGTTCCTCCCAAACAATAAGTGTCCCTGAATCCAAAATATCACTACCAAAGTGCTCAAAAATTTCAATTGGAATTTTGGCTTCTACAACCTCATCCAGATCTTGACTTTGATTTTCTTTTATTTGATTGGTATCTAGCCTTGCCATATACACCTCTCCTGGAGTTTTCCAGCTATACACCGAAACCTTTCCTGACTGTGACAAGGACGCCCCTTTAAGTCCAAATCCAAACCTGCCAAGACCGTCCCTTGTATCAAGCCTAGTGCCCCAGCCTAAACTTAAACAGTTTCCCAGAACATCAACATCCATACCAATGCCATTATCTAAGACTGCTATTTTGTACACATTATTCGACGCCCTGCCATTGTTTTTTACTTTTTTATTGATGGCAATAATATCAATCACAGAGGCATTAGCCTCAATTGAGTTGTCAATCAACTCACCTACAGCAGTTGCTGTAGTTCTATACCCAGCTTGCTTAAGAGCCATAAGACCCAAATATGCGTCAATAATTTTTGGCATAATAATTCTCCTTTAAAATCCTAATAAAAATCATCAAAATATACAAATGCTTGATCGGCATCCGGCATATTAATAATGTTATCCTTAACATCGATCAAGTAACATTCATCTGTTCCACCCATTAATCTACCCCTTAACCCTCTACCAATCATTTGGGAATATAGAACTACGGAAGTGGTTGGTCTAGCAATAACTACAGCTTTAATATTAGGCGCATCAAATCCAGTAGTCAACACGCCAAAATTTACCAGAATTGGTAATCTGCCCTCTTTAAAATCAGATATAGACTGTCTTCTTTGATATGTTGGCGTATCACCAGTTACTGCGGCAGCATCAACCCCTCTAAGCTTTATTAAGATAGCTATAGTAATCGCACTATCCTTACTAGGTGCAAAAATAATTGTTGGGAAATCGAGATCTAGATTTAATTTAACTGCTTGAGCTACAATTAAATTTGTTCTAATCGAGTCCTCACCAAGCTTTTTCAATACAGATACAGGTATATCGAGGTATCTTTCCATTTGCCTCATTTCCTTATCATTAAGAGAAATTTCAGACGGAGAGTTTATTGTAAATTTTGTTGCTTCAGCAAGAACACCTTTCTTAGTTAAAAAATCGATAGGGTTATCAATCTCATCGCCAGCATCATTTACAATGTTAATTTTATTATTATTGTAAAAATCAGCCAATACTTTTGTTTCATCTTCAGCCTGCCCTACATGATGCCTTCCAGGTGTGGCTGTCAAACCCACTACTTTCGTTTCATGTCTAGAAAAAAGACTAATTACATTTTTATACGTTGGTGCGGTTGATTGGTGAGCCTCATCAACAATTAATAACTTGCAATTACTCTTAATCTTAGAGAAATTTTCAAATCGGACATCGGTATTTGTTGACAACATATTGCTTGCCGTTTGAAAACTAGTAACAATAAATGTGGGGCCAGTAATATCTATATTGTTAGTATTTTTCCCTCCCCACATTCTTATTATGTTGGCATCTTCATCACCTAAAGCTGACCATATTTCATTAAATGAAGACACTGCTTGTTCACATAACTCTTCACTATGGGCTAGCCAAACAACTACATAGTTTGAACATTTTATTGATCTCATGTAATCACATGCAGACTCAAGCATTGTTCTAGTCTTTCCTGCGCCTGTAGGCATATGAACTATTACCTTGTCTTTCTCACTATTCCATAAAAAATGAGATATTTTCTTTCTTATTAGGTTTTGGTATTTATACAGAGGTCTGTTAATATTAGTTCTTAATGTTGGTGGAAAATCTTTGTTGTCTGACTCAAGAACCTCGCTACCAATATTAAATAAGTCCAAAAACCGAACTGAATTTTTATTATTCCCCCAAGAGAAGTTGTTGAATTTCTTAAGATCTTCAATCGTAAAATCATCCATAAGAAGAATTTTTTTTAGTTCCACCCTTCCTAAACCTCCCAACAACTCCAGCCTAATATTTTTATCTTTAAATATACTAAAACCACGCTCAATCAGTAATATTTCAGATAAAAAAGTGGCCTCAATAGAAAATTCAGCCTCACTAATATGATGTAAATTATTCTTACCTATATATCTAGACAAGCTGGCTACGCCTAATGTTGACAACAAATCTGTTATTTTTTCTAAATTATTCATAATGAGCACATTGTGCAAGCCTGATCTTCGGGTTCGTCATCGCTTTGCTCTTTAACAATATCTTGCCAGCTACGTGTTTCTTTTGCTTTAAACTTTTTACCTGCAGCCTCGTTCTTTTCAGCTTTCCCTATAACAATATCTAAAGCTCCACTCTGTGACCAAGTATAGCCCTGGCCACACTCTTTTCTTTCACCAGTACTCCAATCAAAACCCTTTTTATGAACACTATCTTCCATTGCTTTAGCTTGTTCATATAATTCTGGATGATTTCTTTTAAGACCAAGCCACTCTTCTTGCCGTTGAAAGAAGCAAAAGAAACAGCCTGACCTTGAGCGCCACTTGTAATACTCTGGAATACCTACAGACTCTTCAAGAATTCTGAATACATCTTCTCTGACAATACCGTCACCTATAAATGGAAATATCGCCTTAATATTTGGCTTTTTACTAACATAGCCTTCACGATTTTCATCTGCACGAATACCTACATAACTAATAACTTCGTCATCACCAACAAATTTTTCAAAAGGCTCAATCTTCATTTTCTTAGTGCACCAGCGTTGTTGTGGAGAAGGTAACATGTTGTCATGCATTGTTAGCCAGTGCTTAAAGTCTTTATTACTATTAAGCCTCACAATCGGCTTCCCAAGGTTCTCTTCAAGCTTATCAAGTAGATTGTAAACTTCTTCTAGTTCAGCACCAGTATCTGTGAAGAAATACTCCATTTTTTTATGAAGGTCTGGATAATTCTCTTTAAGATGAACTGCTAATGCAGCACTATCTTTACCGCCAGAAATGCCCATAACATGCCTTGCATCCTCACTTGCCGCACGTGCTATCTCATGCCACTTCATTCGAGTCTTCCTTTATCTTCTTAGTTTTTAACTTTACCTTCTCTGGTTTTTGTTCATTAAAGTATTCATCAACCACTTCTGCCAATAATGCTAATCTTGATTTTTTATCTAAAACTGAATCTTGAATTATATCAAGAATACTCTCTTTACGATTCTTTATGGACTCTTTTAATTTTTTATCTACTACAACCACTTCATTAACCTTATTGCCATTAACCTTAATGCTATTTAACATGTAGACTTCAGTATCATCTGCAGTAATAGCGTTTACGCCTTCGTAACTAGTCCTTAGCTTTTCTAACTCTCGAATGTTCATAATTAGAGTGCCCAGCTTATATTCTGCAGCTACTCGATCAGAGTCAGTCCATTTATTTACTGGTTTTGAAACCAAAAACATTAACAAGTTATCAAACCAAGCATCGTCATCTAACTTGCCCTTCTGGGCCCTAATAACAAACCCTTTTTGTCCATTCTCATCAATAGTGTAATTCTCAAGGCCTGTACAACTTAGAGCCACAGATTTTCTAACCACTGCTAATGGTGAATCCTTTGGAATATTGAAAGATAATGCAATTTGAGATAATATCTCTTTTTTCATTTCACTAAAGCAATTTTGCATTTCGAGTAATGCAAATCTAAGCTTCTCATGAAGGCCTGCAGCACCCTCTTCCGAAGTATCAACATCTAAAACACTAGGTATGTCCTCAAGTAACAACTTAACGGGTGATTTAGATAGTTTAAATACATTGATAATGGCTTTAGCTTGCTGTGATAGTGCTATTTTAGTTTGTCGAGTATAAAGCGGTAAACCTTCAATCAGTTTAGCAATTTCTCTAGCAATTTTAAGAATGGTGTCGGGTTTTTTACCTTTTCGCCATACAGCAGAATATTCTAGAATAAGCTGACCATTTACACCGCCTAGATCAACATATTGAACTTTAAATGAGTCTGGCCTTCTGTAAAACCTATCTAAATGATCTTGTGTTAAATATGGCACATAAGTATTGTCTTCAGTTACAGCTAATTTTTCTTGATAAGCTAAAATTGCAGCAATGTAAAGAAGTGGCAGCACCCCCTGCTTGATGCCAAATGGAGCTGAATATAGCTCTTCATTTAGATTAATAAGAGACTTAGAGTCGTCTTTAGTGCTGATTAAAAATTCCTCTATGCGCTTCCATACTGGATAAAACTTATTGTCTTTATCTAGCTGATCAGCCTCAGCTAATGCCCAATCTCCAGATTTCTTTTGATAATGCAAGCCTGTAGCTTTAAACAGTGATCTATAAATGGATTTCTCTGCTGGAAACTTTTCAAATCCTAAATCTTCTTTACCTAAGTTAGCCGACAAAGCTGCAATCAGTTTATTACGTGCTGCATTAGCTTGTGACGAGGTTTTGTTTCGATTAATCAACTCATTTTTAATAATAGGAGCGGAGTAATAAACTTCTTCCAGTATTTCTGATAACACCTGTTGTAAATAACGTTTGTTTGTAACTTCAATTTTTTTATGTCGCCAATACCATTGATTTAAGTCTGGTGAATCCATTATGGCCGATATTAAAGTTAGTTCATGCTCAAGTGAGTTCTCATATCTATCTTTGTATTCTCGTTGAGCAACCGGATCAGAGGTCAACTCTTGAGATGTACTTGCAACTTGCTCTAATGCTAGCACATCTGCTAACACTTCTCTGATTTGCTCCCCATTCGGACATAAGACGAATATATCATCCGACTCAAAGTAATTCAGCACTTCATTTAGGAAAAAATGCTTATCATCATCAGATTCGGCAAGATAAAAAATGATTCTTGGCTGACGAGATTTTGGCTTAAGTTCTTTATATTCCTCTCTGCTTGAAAAAACAGGATCAAAATATCGCAACGTTCCATTTTCAATAGAATACTTTCTAGCAACAATTGGCAAAATTTCATGCCTTTCATTGAGTTTTTCCGCCAATGAGAAGCTGCCTAACTTGTCTCTAGCGTCTTCAGTTTTAACCTCTAGGTCAAAATCACTACCTTGCCAAACTCGGTATTCAGAGTTAAACTTTCTGTACTGAACAATAGAATTTTCTTGTAATTCTTCAATTGATTTATCAAAAGTGGTCTTATTTAATGAACAGCTTTCCAATAGTGGTGGAGATGCTTTTAAACCGCCTTGTCCGCCAATAATATTTAACAAGCCAATAGTCTTAAGCGTCTGAATTGATTCAAATTCTGCGTCACCTAAGCGCTCCACTGCAGTTACCACTTCTGCCCAACGACGATGAGTATAGTGATCTGATGTTGCTACAGGCTGATTTCTAATAAAGTACTCATAAACTTCCCACGGTTGAATTTGATCGCCTAAATTTTCACACTTAGTGAGACTATCAACAAAGCCGTGCGTTTCCTTACTCCCTAAATAGCTAAATAAAGTTCTTTCATTTTGTGCGACTTTTTGACAAAGAATAGGCAACACTAGGGCGCTCAAAGGATGTAGTGGATAACAGTCATAAAAAAGCCGTTCTGCTGATTCTTTCTCTAGGGTGCTTGGCAAGGCATTGTTTTTTATCAAAACACCAACCTGGATTGAAATTTTAGCTTTAACTACTTTCTCTTCTTTCTTTGTAAGGTCTTTTTTAATTGCGGCAGCAACAATTCTTAGTGTTTGTTCAGAGGTATCTAAAAACGGAATGCTTTCGAATCGACCTTGTACTTTTGCCCATTCGGCTTTTAAGGTTTCACCGAGACCTCTTGCGTATTGTTCTATAGACTGGTGAAGCATAACTACTAAAGCTAACTTAACACCATGTTTAGCAAAAGCTAACTCTGCAAGACTTTGCAACAAAAAAATATCATTGGCGCCATAGTGTCTAGCCTCATATTCTAAAAATTTACCTAATTCGTCAATTGCGATAAGAATGCCACTATAGTTAATCTTTTGTAATGCATTTTGCAAAGCTTGTATCGCATCTAAAATTTCACCAACTTTAGGTGGCTCATCTTGAGAAGCGTAATGGGATAAAATTTTTAAGACTTCGGGTTTCTTACCCTTTCTTGTTTCCCAGATAATATTAGCACTACGAGACAAGGCAGAGACAAGGCTTTTGCTTAATGAATCTGGTGACCCTGTTAGTAGAACTACACAATAACCAGAATTATTATCAACAAGCAAACTATAGGAATTTAATAATTCTTTAGACGACTTCCCTAGTACTTGGTACGCCGCCTTTCTTGCAGGATGTTTTTCATTGCTTAGCAAGTGAGACAAGAAAACTGCGAAAGATGATTTACCTGATCCGTATGGGCCGACTAGCGACCAAGCCCTTGGGGCTTCGTCCTGTAATAATGAATCAGATATTTGATGTAAAGTCTTTAAAGCTCTAGAAGTTGGAATATAGGACTTCGTGATCGCAGTAGAATTTGCATCACGAGTTAAATTTATCGATCTTGTGTAGTGCGAATTAACAGTAACTTTATTAATTAAACTCATGCGACTTTAGCCTCAGCCTCAATAGAATAGTGCTTATCTAGCATCACTTCCAACGTTATGTCTTCTAAAATATAAAACTGATGAATACCGGCAGTTTCTCTTAATTCAAAATTTTCTGGAAATTCTCGGGATAATTCTTCAAGTTTTGTAATCAATGAGTTTTCATTTAATCTAAAAATAGCGCCTGGCGATGCTATTGATACTCTTGAATACATTAACTCTTCAATAGGAACTTGGTTAAGTTTTAAAGTTTGTATATATTCAAGTACAGCATAACCAAAAATATTAATAGGTAAATCTTTACGCTCGCCTTGTTGCGATTTAAAGGTTTTTCCTACTAAACTTTGAGAGATAAGCCCTAACGAAGATAATGGAGAGTCCAAGGCTTCTTCAACAACACCTTTTGAGTTATTCTTAGATCTCCCATACATTCGAAGCACCGTTTTAGCATCGTTTCTTAATGTTGTTTTTGATACTTTAGTTGTAATATTTTGAGTAGCAAAATCCACTAAAGAAGATGCTACTTCTTCAGAACTAAATTCTTGCTTATGAAAATTATTAAAAAACCAAAACCAGCCTGTTGCTAAGTCAGGATTAGAAGACAACAGCCAATGAATAAGCCAAATAGTTCCCTCATCTTCAAGGTACGGATCATAGCCATTATCACCAAAGATTTTTTCACCAAGCTTAGTTGACTCATAGCCACCTTTTTCTCTCACCTTTATCAGCTTAACTGCCTGTAACCAGTACTTAATAGACGAAACCATATTCTTACCAACACCAAGCTCAACCGTGGCATTATCATCAGAAAAAATAAGTGGATTGTTCTGTATAGCTTGGTAACCTTTGGTTAGCCAACTATAGCGAAGTATGAATGTTTCATGCCTTCCGAAGGCAACTTTTTTTGGATTAAGAAACATGTAATTTTATTAGAAATAAATGCATTTTCAACGTCAATTATATAGGCTGAAATACAGATTAATTATATTAATTTAATCTTCATTTTGTTTTACATAAA
>Ga0233439_10005358_pt1 | contig 11931 bp, 11 predicted proteins | sample SI_123_September_6_FD_182713 | JGI IMG/M metagenome (GOLD analysis project Ga0233439, IMG submission 182713) | Seawater microbial communities from Saanich Inlet, British Columbia, Canada - SI_123_September2016_100_MG | ecosystem: Environmental > Aquatic > Marine > Inlet | place: Canada: British... | reverse complement strand
ATGACAGGTTGGGCGATTTCAAGTCACAGTCGTCGCCCAAACAAGCCAACAACGTCCTCGTCGTCATCCTGAATTCATTTTCAGGATAGATCGTTAGTCGGCTAACAATGAACGACAACACCCAGCCCGCACCAGATCCCTCGGCTGCACTCGGGAAATCAGATTAACCCGATGCCAAATCTGCTAGAAAACGTGCCAATGGCACAAAAAAACCCGCTCGCCAATAAACAGGCGAACGGGTTTTTCAATTTAGTCACTTACAGTCGAACTGCCAGAGAACGTGTCACTGACACCCAGAAAACGTGGCTAAGTCACCTACCCGGCGATTACTGGGTTGTGGAGCACACCAATGTGCTCAAGTTCAACAGTCACATCGCCACCAACGTTGATTGGCGGAGTTGTTCCCGAAGTACCAGTCCAAATCATGTCACCCGGGTACAGAGTCACGTACGTGCTTAGGAACGAAATCGCCTGAGCAGTAGTGAAAATCATCTCTGATGAGTGACACTTCTGACCCTCAACACCGTTGACCAAACCACGAATGGAAACATCCTGTGGGTCGATGTCGGTAACCATGAACGGACCTGTAGGACCGAACGTGTCGGACGACTTAGCGCGCCACCACTGAATGTCGGCGTTCGCACCCGACTGCCACTCGCGAGCGCTTACGTCGTTACCGGCTGTATAGCCAAAAACGTAATCGAGAGCATCAGCTTCAGAAACCTTGCTGGCTTCTTTTCCGATGATCGCAATTAGTTCCGACTCGCAAACAACAAGACCAGCATCAGCAGGAAGTTTGATCGGGTCGCCAGGACCAATGATCGCATTGGTGTTCTTGTAGAACGGCTGTGGCCGTGTAGGTCGGTCAGCACCAAGAAGGTGAGAACCGTAGTTCAACGCCAGACAAAGCATTTTGCTTGGGTTCGGGTTTGGAGCGAGGATCTTAACTTCGTTCAGGTCGTGCGTAGCTCCCGTCTCGGAGTAGTCCTGACCAATTGGCGAATTAGAAATCTCTTTTACCGTGTCGCCATCGACAACACCGTAGGCAGCATTGCCGCCATTTGAAAATCGTACAAACTTCATATTTTTGTTCTTTCCAGTGGCCGCTTTCGATGTTCGAAACCGACTCCATAGCCGCCAGCGTGCAAATGTTCCGTCATCGAATGTCGACAGAATCAACGTGTCACCAGTGGCGAGATCTGATCGTGAGCCGAAACATATTACTCCCGTATCCGCGGTATGCTCATGCCCATTCCAAAAATCCAGCCGCCTTAATCCCAGAATCTACAAATAAGACGATTGGATTTACACACCCGGGGCTTCATCACTCGCAGGAGAACAAAATTGTTCGATCTCATCATCAGGAACGGAACGGTAGTCGACGGAACTGGCTCAGCACGATTCAATGCCGACGTCGCAATCAAAGGCGATACCGTCGTATCGGTTGGTGAAATAACCGGCGAAGCAACACGAGAAATCGATGCCACAGGAAAAGTGGTCACTCCCGGCTTTATCGATCTCCACACCCATTCCGACAATTCGTTCCTTATCGACCCCCACGCCGATTCAAAACTCACCCAAGGCGTTACTTTCGAGCTAATGGGTAACTGCGGCATGAGCTACTGTGCGCCGCTGAACGAAAACACCATTCCCGGCTTCAAAGATCGAACCGACAAGTACGATCCCGACTTCCAACCCGGCTGGTCGACTATGGACGGCTACCTGACCGCCCTCGAACAGGCTGGCTCGACAATAAATATCGCTGCCCAAGTCGGGCACGGAACAGTTCGCGGCGCGGTCATGGGCATGGAAGCCCGCATGCCAACTCCCAACGAACTCAATCAAATGACCGCTTTATTCGCGGAATCACTCGATGCTGGGGCACTCGGGATGTCGACCGGGCTTTGGTACGGACCCGGCTCCTACTCTCTCGCCGACGAAATCATCGCGGTCACGCAACCGGCTGCCGATCGCGGCAAGCTCTACTCATCTCACATCAGGTCCGAAGCTGATGATCTAAGCGGACTCTTCCCGGCTCACGCTGAAGCCATCGAAATCGGTCGCCGCACTGGCGCTCGCATTCAAATTTCCCACGTCAAAGCCGTCGGACCTAAATTCTGGGGTCGTGGCTACGAGTTGATCGAAGGTATGGAACGAGCACGATCTGAAGGCATCGATGTTGCTGGCGACCAGTATCCGTACGAGTGGTCATCGACCGGTTTCTCGGGTGCGATGTTCGCTCGCTGGGCGCTGGAAGGCGGACGCCAAAAGACTCTCGACCGACTCTCTGACGCCGATACAAGGGCGCAAGTGCGAGCCGATGTCACCTACTACATCAACCGGAACCACTCGGCAGAGGGCTGCGTGATCGCAAGCTTCCCACCGGATCAATCTTTAGAAGGCCGAAGCCTGCAAGACATCGCTGATGAATGGGGCTGCGAGCCAGAGGAAGCTGCGCTACGCCTGTACGAACAGTCGGAAGGCTCGTACGTACTGCATTCGATGGAACTCCAAGACATCGATTCGATCGCAAAATGGCCGCTGATGTCGATTGCTTCGGACGGTTCGTCGTTGCGAGATGAAGGTCCACTTTCGTCGGGCAAGCCACACCCACGGAGCTACGCGACGAATTCGATAATCATTGAGCAATTTGTTGAACAGCGCGGGCTATTCACTCTCGAAGAAGCGATCTTCAAAATGACCGCCCTACCCGCTTCACGCCTAAACCTATCGAGGCGCGGGAGATTAGCTCTCGGACAAATCGCTGATGTACTGATTTTCGACCCAGCGAACGTCAAGCAGCACAACGATTTCGTGAACCCGCACGTCTACTCATCAGGAATGGACTACGTCTTCGTCAACGGCAAGCCAGCTCTAGAAAACGGCAATCCAAACGGCGAGTTGCCGGGCAGAGTAATGCGCAAACTAAGCGACTAACGCCTTCAGAGGGCAATAGCCCAATCCGATGTCACACCGTTCCAGCAACGTTTTTCAAATGTCATCCTGAGCCAGTCGAAGGACGACACGCACAGCCAACAACGTCCCGCTCTGTCATCCTGAATTCATTTTCAGGATCTAACGTTAGCCGCCTAACGATTAACAACGCGTACCCCGCACCAGATCCCTCGGCGGCACTCGGGAAATCGATTGAGGGCTAATTCAAGCGACAGATACTGAAAATGAATTCAGCATGACAGGTTGGGCGATTCTGAATCGAACTAGCGTCGACCGGAGCGAGATGGTGCACTTCTGCCGCCGGAACCGCCTGAGCGGCCGCGTCCACCTGAACTACCACCGCGTCGTCCACCCGGACGTCTTTTCGACTTCGAACCGGGCCTTCGCGAATCACCAGAATCGAACGTCGCTCGACGTTCACTCGAATCCTCTCGTCTCGCAGGGCGATTGGCAATAAATGCGAGCCGTCGGTCGTTACGCGTTTCGACTTCAGGCTTCTTCCAAGGAATCGGTGGGTTTGAGAGTTTTTTCGACTCAACCGCCAAGTCCATCAATGATTCAACTTCTTTACGACTAAGCTCTCGCACGCCACGCTTCGGCAAATCGTCCAACCGAACAGTGCCAAAACCTACACGTCGAAGACGAATTACCGGCGACTCCACTGAATCGAACATACGTCGAACGATCCTGTTCCGACCTTCATGAATCGTTATCTCAACCTTGCGTCGACGATTTGAAACGATCTTGATCTTGGCAGGAGAAGTTGGCCCATCTTCGAGCATGATGCCACGACTCAGCAGCGTTTCGCCCTCAGCCGTAAGCGGAACTGAAAGCTCGGCGAGATACGTCTTTTCGATCTCGAAACTCGGGTGTGCCATCTTCTGCGAGAAGTCACCATCGTTGGTCAGCAGCAGCAAACCTTCGGTATCAACATCCAAACGACCTATCGGGTAAATCCGCTCGCGAACATCAACCAAATCCATAACCGTAGGTCGGTCGTGCGGATCGGTAACTGTAGTCACGTAACCGGTTGGCTTGTTCAGCAGCAAATAGCGCTTTGTTTCAACCGAAACCTGGTTGCCGTCAGCAACAATATCGTCGGTTTCGATATCGGCAAAATCACCGATATGCGCAGTCTCGCCATTCACCGTGATGCGACCTTCGGTAATCATCTGTTCCGATTTTCGAAGCGATGCGATTCCTGCGGCGGCGAGTATTTTGTGAAGTCGTTGTTTCATATCTACTAATGAGTCTCTCACAGCCTCTGTTAGCCAGCGTTAAAAAACCGAGCCAACTGCCGTACCACTCGCAAGTTGTCGCAGCGAAGTTTAGTATCTCCGAATATCAGAGACGTTCGGATGAACAAACGAACGGCGTCGCGCAATAAAACCAGACCGAAAGAGCCCAGAATGACCTACGATCTCGTCATCAAAAACGGCACAGTTGTCGACCCCGCACAGGGCGTCCACGCCAAAAAAGATATTGCCGTCGCAGGCGGAAAAATAGCGGCTATCGAAGACTATGTTTCTGATGCCGACACGCACGACGTTATCGAAGCAGAAGGACTGGTCGTTACACCCGGATTAGTCGATCTGCACGTTCACGTTTGGTGGGGAGTCGCGCATCTTGCCGTCGAAGCTGACCCCGCCTGTGTATACCGCGGGGTAACAACCGCAATCGACGCCGGATCGTCTGGTGCAAATACCATCGCTGGCTTCCACCGATACGTGATGGAGCAAGCATCAACCCGAGTACTCGCCTTCCTACACATATCAGGAATGGGTCAGCTCGACAACGACATTGGTGAGCTAGAAGACATTCGTTGGGCTCGCGTCGAAAAAGCAGTTGAAGCCGCCAAGCTTCACGCCGACCGCATCGTCGGCATCAAAGTTCGACTCACCGACAACATCGTGGGTCCTAACGATCTCGTAGCCCTAGATCGCGCGCTAGAAGCCGGTGAAGAGCTAAACAAGCCAGTGATGATCCACGTCGGCGGTTCCGTAAACCAGTTTGAACAGTTCATGGAAAAGCTTCGCCCCGGCGATATTGTTACTCACTCGTTTACAGGGCGACCCCACGGAATACTCGACAACAACAACAAAGTCGTCGATGCCGCTTGGGACGCAATGAACAGAGGCATCATTTTCGATGTTGGGCACGGCGCTGGTTCGTTCTCGTTCCCGGTTGCGGAGGCATGCCTTGAACAAGGACTAGGACCAGGCACGGTTTCTTCAGACGTACATCGATACAACATTCGCGGGCCTGTTTTTGACCTCATGACCACATTGTCGAAATACATCCACCTCGGCTACTCGCTCGACGAAGCGATTGCTCTCGGTAGTTCAAAACCTGCTGCCGCTGTTGGTCTACCCGACCACATCGGCACATTGAAAGTTGGAGCCGATGCCGATATAGCGGTAATTCAACACCGAGAAGGCTCCGTGAAATTCACCGACGCCGATGGCAATGAACGTGCAGGAAAACAGTTGCTTCTACCCGTCGAAACTCTCGCTAAAGGTCGTCGTTTCAACCCGCAACACTCAGCCCACCCAAAACTCGTAGGGCACCCACACAAGCATTGAATCAACCGCACCATACTTCCCGAGTGTCATCCTAAGCCAGTCGAAGGACGACAAAGAGGCAGAATACCCGGGGTTACCGCGCCTTATACGCAGCTCGTAACTCGCTCTGTTCCGGCTCTGGCAGGTACTTAACTGCCTCACGAAACGTCGTTCCGGAAATCACAGGCATGTGCCGACGCACGAACGCTGCCACCGGATCAGGTCGGATTCTTGATAAATCACGCAATACCCAACCGATTGCCTTCCGAACGAAAAATTCTTTTTCTTCGATCATCGAATCTGCGTACGTAACAAACCGACCCCATTGGCTATCGTCGCGTCTGAGCCCGCTCATCAACACAAGCAGCGAGAACCTTCGCAACCAGAAATTATCGTCGACACTCCATGAATCGAGTATTACGCCCACCTCAGGTAATCCACGATCAACAAGAACTGAACCTGGTTTGCTCAACGGATCTACCAACGCCCACGTGTTACACCTTCGTATAAGGTCGGCGATAATGTTGAGATCGTCTGGCACAAGTAAATGCGAATACTTATCGAGAAGAAGTACTCCAAATAACTGCATTTCAAAATGATTCCACTCGAAACACTGAAGCGACTTTCGAAGGAGTTCTGCCCGTTCGGTTATCGGGCTTTCCGCCATCGCACGCTTCAGTGCCGCTCGAACAACTGGAACTGAAACTCCAAAGAAATCAAGATCAGATTTCAAATAGGATTTTTGGTTCGCTGCACGAATGACGGTGCCGTCAAGACCAAACCTAAAAGCAATTTGGCCGAGATCAATTTCAGTCATAAATCTAATCAAACGGCGCTATGACATGGACGCCGAATTTTTCTTCTTTGCCACGGACGTCGATATTTTGCACTGGCACGTTCGGATACTGAGTGATTATCTCACTGTAGATGCTCTCAGAAACTACGATCTGACCAGCCTTAGCCTCGCTCTGTAGCCTCGACGCCGTATTAACGGTGTCGCCAAGTGCGGTGAAGTCGTTCACGTCGTCTGTACCGACTTTGCCGACATATGCTTTGCCATGATTGATACCGATTCCGACGGGCAACCAAGGTTCTTCGCCTGTGCCATATCCAACGCCTTTGAGAATCTTCATCGCAGCATCCATCGCTGCGTCCTGCATTGGAATTTTTGCAGCGGGCACGAAAAACGCCATAACTTCATCACCAATCATCTTGTCGATGATCGCCCGTTTTGGAATTAGAGCGCTCATTGCGACTTCGTAGAATCGATTTAGTAGCCCAGCAAACTCGACTGGCCCGACCTTCTCAGCGATCGTCGTAGAACCTCGCACATCGGCAAAAAGTACTGTTGTTTCGATTTCCGCACCACCGGTGGGTAATACGTCATCTCAGTAGTTACACATCTCCGGATTTTTACGAGACACTGTGCGATTTCTAAGCGCTTTCATCAGCGCCCCAGAAAGCCCATTCATCGGAACCAAACAGAATGAACATCGGTGGCTACCCGGTAGAAGCGAAGACGGTCGATCTTCATGTCCTTCGACAAGCGTTTTACGCCATATCTCGGTGATTGCTGGATCATCATGACTATGCAATGTCATCGATTTCCCTTGTTCGTTTCTTGAAAGTTAGAGTTCGTTGTGCGTGAGTCTATTCCGAAACACGAATATTCCACAATCGAATTACGTCAATCTCACGCACATTCGGCACGCTTCGCATATTCTTGGATGCATACAAAATCCAAAAAGGCACATAATTCGGTCGAGCTACTGATAACGACCGGGAGAGCATCGAATGGCGAACAAGAACGGACGAATCGGAATTCTAGTTGGTGGCGGTCCCGCGCCAGGCATCAATAGCGTCATTTCTGCCGCAGTCATCGAAGCAGTTCATTCCGGATACGAAGCCGTCGGCATAAAAAACGGCTACGAATATCTTGTAAAAGGCGACACTTCGCAAACAGTGAACCTCGACATCGACGACGTTGCTACGATCCACACCCGCGGCGGTTCGATTCTTCACACCTCGCGAACGAACCCAACCAAGCGGGCTGAAGATCTCGAAACTTGTGTTGCCACTCTCAAGAAGCTCAACATCAACAACCTGATCACAATCGGTGGTGATGACACTTCATTCGGTGCGTCTGAAATTGCCCGAGCAGCACACGGCGAAATTCGAGTTGCTCACGTTCCTAAAACCATCGACAACGATCTCCCGCTCCCGGGTGGTATGCCGACGTTCGGATACGAAACCGCACGTCACGTTGGATCAGGAATCGTGATGAATCTCAAGGAAGACTCACGAACCACGAACCGTTGGTACTTCATCATCGCAATGGGTCGCCATGCAGGTCACTTAGCCCTCGGAATTGGAAAGTCGTCGGCATCGACCGTCACTCTCATCCCAGAAGAATTTCCTGGTGAAACCGTTAGCCTTTCCGAAGTTTGCGATGTCTTAGAAGGAGCAATTCTGAAGCGTCGTACTCTGGATCGACCCGACGGAATTGCAATCATCGCCGAAGGAGTCGCCAGCAAGCTCAACATCAAGGACCTTCGAAACATCTCCGGTGTCGAAATCCCCCGTGACGAATACGGCAACATTCGACTAGCCGACCTGCCATTCGCTCGCATCTTGAGAGCCGAAGTAGAACGCCGCTTCTCCGAGCGCGGCGAAGCGATGAGCATTGTCGATCTGACACTCGGATACGAGCTGCGATCTGCACCACCTATTCCTTTCGATATTGATTACACCCGAACACTCGGTCACGGCGCAGTTCGGTTCCTCCTCTCGGACCCGGTAGAAAACGAAGGCACTGCTCAGGGAGCAATGATCTGTACAGTCGACAATCGGCTCCAACCCGTGCCGTTCGATGAAATGCGAGATGCAAAAACTGGCAAGACCATCGTACGAATGGTCGACACCGACAACCTCTACTACGATGTGGCGCGTCGATACATGACTCGAATTGAACAAACCGATCTCGACGATGAAGATACCCTCGGGAAGCTCGCCGATTCCGCATCGATGCAACCCGCCGCCTTCAAAAATCGATTTGCGGTCAAGAGTTAACGAGACACCGATCTGTGGTTAGCCAAGCAACACAATTAGCCGTCAAAGCGGAAGCTGTAGTTAAAAACTTCGGCGAAACGGCTGTTCTACGTGGGCTTAACCTTGAACTTCCAGCCGGTGAAGTCACCGTTCTGCTCGGTACCAATGGCGCAGGAAAATCGACGTTCTTACGTATCCTAGCGATGCTCACGCAGGTCGATTCAGGCAACATTTCTATGCTTGGCGCCGACATCGCCCAGCACGGACCCGCCGTCCGGTCCCTCACCGGATCGGTACTGCACTCCCCGATGCTCTACGGCGATATGTCGATACGAGAGAACCTGATGTTCTTCGCGGAGCTGTACCGGCTCGAAAACGTAGATGATCTTATCGCTACTGTCACCGCGAAGGTCGGTATCGAACCTCGCTTAGAACACCGAGTGCGAACGCTTTCACACGGTTTTCAAAAACGGGTAGCGTTGGCACGCGCACTAATGCACGCACCTCAACTACTGCTTCTAGACGAACCCGAATCAGGACTCGATAGTCGATCGGTAGCCCGACTAGATCGCATAATCGATGAATATCGCTCGCAGGGTCGCACGGTCATCATGACCACCCACATCGTCGAGCATGCGCTAGAGATTTCCGACCGCGCTGTCGTGCTGAATAACGGGACCGTTGGTTTTACATCGACCAACCCATCGCAGGACAAGACCGAAATTATCGCAGCCTACTCGTCGCCCGACGAATCTGACGAAGGCGGCTTCTAATGGGCTCTCTCAGAATCATTTGGGCGATCGGTCGTAAAGACCTACTGCTAGAAATTCGCAACAAGGACGTAGTCGTTGCGGTCGCCGGATTCGCTTTGCTCGTTCTGGTGATATTCACTTTTGCAATCGATCTTAATCAAGGCAATGCGAAGTTAGTCGGACCCGGTGTTTTGTGGGCGGGAATCGCCTTTGCCGGTGTGACCGGTCTCAATCGGGCGTTCGCTCTTGAAGTTGAAGGCGACACCTTAGAAGCGTTGATGCTCGCTCCTATCAGTCGTGATCTCATTTACCTCGGTAAGGCGCTCGGAAATTTCCTGTTCATCGCGGTCGCACAGATCATCGTAATTCCGGTTTTTGCCGTGCTCTTCAATCTAGTCGTTTTCCGATGGGAGATGCTCGCGATCTCCTTGCTCACCACTATCGGTTTCAGTGCAGTCGGCACGCTGTTCGCTGCGATGTCGGTACGGGTGCGAGCCAGAGAAGTGATGCTTCCTCTCTTATTCTTGCCTGTTGTCACTCCGCTGCTTATGGCAGCTGTCGAATCGACCAGTCACATGGTCTACGGAAGAAGCTGGAGCGACATGGCACAGTGGTTACAACTTGCCGTTGCGTTCGACGTTGCGTTCGTGGTGGTGTCGGCATTTATCTTCCAACACATCCTCGAAGACTAGTCGGTCGTAAATAGACACGAGATACACATACGAAGTTTTTACAGCAATAAACCGTGTTCGTGATAAAATTCTCTAAGTATTTGCTCGATAGAAATCGCCGGCACCCCACTATTCGATGAACAAAATCCTCGATCTGCTCGATCCCTTGTTGATTCTCAGCGCCACCCTCATGGGTGTTGCGTTGTACCTAATCTTCATCTGGGTTCCCACCGAAACCAACCAGGGCGCAGTACAACGCATCCTCTACTTCCACGTACCAGTGGCATGGGGATCGATGCTCGGCATATTTGTCGTTAGCGGCAGTTCGTTCATGTACCTGCTCAAGAAAAACGAGAAGTGGGATCGACTCGCCGTTGCCTCGGCCGAAGTTGGATTAATTTTCGGCGGGATGATGCTTCTATCAGGAATGATCTGGGCACGCCCAGTCTGGGCAGTTTGGTGGACCGGTGAAGCAAAACTCACCACAGCACTAATCTTGTTCTTTATCTACGTCGCCTACCTAATGTTCCGTAGCTACTTCCCACCGGGAGCCCAGCGACAACGACTCGCAGCGATCATTGGCGTAATCGGTGCAATCGATACACCTATCATTTACTTCGCCGCCAACCTGTGGTCGCAGGCGCACCCGCCGCTTATCACTGGTCCTGCCGCCGATGCTGAGTCGACTCTAGGTAGCGATCTTGGAACGGTGCTTCTAGTATCGACTCTTGCATTTACATTCCTATTTATTTTCATGGTTCAGACCCGATACAAAATACGTAAGTCTGAAGACGATGTTGTCGAACTTAAAAGAGCCTCATCTGCGTCAGCAATGACGGGAGTCAATTGAAGTTGATGTCGAACGTGACCAATACCGCTATCCGAGTCGTGGCATTACGAATCGCCTTGGCGATGATCCTCGCATTCGCCGTTTCAATAAGCCTTACGCAGATATCTTCTGCCGAGCACACACCTCCCGTAAACGGCATCGTTGTAGGTGTCGAAACCGACGATGACGGGGCGCTAACCCGATTCGCTGTTTCAGATTCGACAGGAACGATCCACACGTTCACCATCTTCAAAGGCACCGAGTACGGCCTAGAAAATCAGGCTGGCGACCGTTGGGTTTCGATTCAGGAAGCAGAGCCTTCCGAAGCAGCTCGACGATTGCGAGATCACCGAGAGCGATTTGCACCAATCACCGTCACATCAGAAAACGGAACTGCCTTTTCTGTCGTAGAACGTGAAGAAGGAAAGCTAGAAACTAACCTCGGTTACCTCTTCGCAGTCTTCGCAGTAACGTGGGCGCTATTCTTCGCCTACGTTCTTTACCTAGGACGAAAACAACGAGTGCTTCAGCACGAGATTGCCCGACTCAAAGGCGCTTCAGGCAAGTAGATAACGAATATGACTAACGAGCCACAACAAAACGACGACCAGCCGCAGCAAGCACCATTGATAGACACGGCAACCGCCCGTACATCCACGCTAATGGGTCCTCGTGCCAAACTAGGATTAGCGTTCGTGCTGGTCGCAGCAGCCCTCGCCTATTTCGCCTTCACAGCCTTCGAAGGTGCTACTGTCGACTATCTATCGGTGGCGGAAGTAAATGTAGTGTCGCCGACCGAAATAGACCGTCAAGTTGGAGTTACCGGCAAACTCGTGCAGGACTCGTATGTCCGAGACGCCGATGGTCTCACCGCACACTTCTCTATCAAGGACGAAGACGGTATTGAGCAGCTAGACGTTGTCTACAAAGGTGAAATCGGTCAGGTCTTCTTCAACGATCATTCAGAGATCATTCTTCAAGGTCAAAAACTCGTCGATGGATCGTTCAATGCCGACAATCTAACGGTTCGATGCCCTTCGAAATATCTCACTGAATCTGAGCAGGCGGAAATCGACGCTCAGAACAATGGCGACCCACTCGCCCCGCCGTACCAG
>Ga0233439_10005350_pt1 | contig 11941 bp, 15 predicted proteins | sample SI_123_September_6_FD_182713 | JGI IMG/M metagenome (GOLD analysis project Ga0233439, IMG submission 182713) | Seawater microbial communities from Saanich Inlet, British Columbia, Canada - SI_123_September2016_100_MG | ecosystem: Environmental > Aquatic > Marine > Inlet | place: Canada: British... | reverse complement strand
GAAGAGACTGAATGAAGTATTTTTTGGTCTAAGAGTGTCAAATGATTCAAATATTGGTACAATGCTTGGACTTATTGATATTGTAGTGGTTTTCTTAAACTGCATGAAAGTTAATTAACTTGAGGATATATATGTGTATCTAATAAATTATATTTTAGAGAGAGTGTAGTACAAGAAAAATAAAGTTAATTAATTAATTAACTATTTAGTCACGAAAAAAGTTGTAAAAAAGAAAATCCTAGGCACAAAAATGTTAATTAATTATGTAACTATGTTTGGGAAGAGAGGTGAGAGTATTAAAAAAATAAATATTGAGTAGGTTTGTATTTAAGCAGTAATTTTTTCTGCTTCAAACCAAGTTTTAATGCCTTTATTTTCTAGTTCTTGAACCATATGAGTTGCTTTTTCTATAGCCATAAGTGTTTTTTTAGTTTCACCGTCTTTTGTCCAACAAATATTGATAAACATATGGATGTTTGGTTCTTTGTAAATATAAACTTGTCTAATTATACAAGAGTTATATGTTCAGTTTATATAGTTCAGTGCTGTTACAATGAGAACATTTTTCTTTATATATTTCTCCTGCCCTTACCATAAATACTATTGTATGATGTAAATTGCCCATACTATTTATATTACCTTCATACTGTATTTCAATCAATGGTAATCCATTCTTATGTTTTTTTAAAACATTTATAATTCTATCATGAGTTGATACTCTTCTAGGTGGTTCTATTAATACTGAACTTTTAGTAGTTTTTTTGTTTTTTCTCACTGGTTTAGATATGACCACTTATACTTCCCTCCTCAGCATTAAATGATAGTGTCATTGTACCTATTTGTGATCCTATAACCTCATTCTTTCTATCCATATATCCATCTGTATTCTCTATCAAAGTCTTACAGAATGTTCCTGTGTTGCCTAGATGAATGTCTCTTTCCCAAGTCTTGCCACTCTCCCAGTCAAAATCATATACCAGTTCAGGCTGATATCTCTTTTGATGCAAGTGACCACATAGGAATACGTCATAATAGGCATTGTGTTTCATCTGTTCCATCATTCTTTCTGGCTTACCACCACCACTGCCATGAATAAACAGAATAGACCATTGGGCTAATATTTTTTTATTGTGTTTTATTTCAAGTCCTAATACACCACGGCTTCCCATGAATGTAAGATTGTTAGGTGTACACATAGTATTTTCCAAATATGCCCTACTTATTTGAGGTATTTTATAATCGTGATTACCGTGAAAGAAACCCCATATCTTTTCATTCTTTTGTTTGTTGTTAATATCAAATAGTTTCTGTGTCATGTCCTGCCATCTTTGTCTTTGGTTGTCTATGTCATGTTCAAGACTCATGTCAGGATTAAATCTTTTATCATAAGTTGTAATTGCATCCAAGGCATCACCACCAAAGAATGTGTATCTGTTCTTGTCTCTGCATATTGCAGCAATTCTTTTTTTGTACAAGTCTTCGTCAAAACCAGCATGTCCAATATGGATATCGGAAATCGGCTCTAAGTGTATAATATCATCTTTTTTGTCAAGATTTATCTCAATCTTCTTGGAAAACAAATCATATTATATAATTATTACATACATATAAACTTATGCAAATTTTGAATAATGAGGATCATGCTTCCAAAATCTTTTTGTTGTATAGGCTGATTGATGTTCATGCATGTAATCTAAATTTGTTAGAACTTCGCCATTGGGATGAAACCTTTTCTTATGTTCTTCATAATCCTTGTTTAAAAAATAACCAAAATTCGAATCAGTACAAAGTGGGCAAACTGTAAAGTCTTTTTTTGTAAGTTTATTCTCTTTAGGTTTTAAACTATTGTTAACACACCATTCCCCGTCCTTATTCTTATGATTGATTAACTGCCATTTGCCACTGTGTTGATGCCATGAAACATTCCAACTAAGATCTTTCTTGCCACACTTGTTGCATGTTTTCATGTATATTTACAATACTTTAGTTTATTTAATTGTTGCTAATAATCTGTTACAGGCATCTATTCTATGCTGATATTTTCTATCACCTGTAGACTGTAACATGTCCTCACTGTATTTTTTTGTGTTAGACCAATCTTCGGCATGTTGTTTATCTGGATTCATAAAAATAAAAAGGTAGGAGTTATTTATTAGTTTTTTGGAGGAAACATGCTAAGACATAACATCATTCTGCCTGTCTTTTCAGCTTCCCTTTCAACTACATAGGCATCCAAACCGTCTGCTGCATCCTTGTCAACACATTTTGCTACTACATCTACCCAGTAATCACTCTTGGCTTGACCAATAATTGTTTTACCGAATGAATGTCGCAAACCCTCTGTGGTTGAAATTTCTGCAACTTCAGCACCTACTTCATCAACGTTCTTAATCTTAAAACCTTGGATGGTAATTTTGTCACCAGCAACAAGTTTTTGAGAATTCTCATGAGAACCTTTGATGTCGAGAACTTCGCTTACGTTCATGGTAGTATAATAAAAAAAGGATTATATAAATCTATTCTTTTATTAGATTTGTAAGTCCCATAAATTGATCCATCATTTTTGATCTGATTTGACCGAACCTGTCACCGTTTACATCCTCTTGTGGATATACAGCTTTTGTCTTATGGTGTGCAACAACAAAAAACTGATCCCAATATTCTGTGATTTTTTTAACTTCATCACTTATTTCCACATCAGGTAGTTTTGTTATTATAGGAGTCTTTCCCCATCCACCAGTTCCACTTGTTAAAGTACCCTGACTTTTATAAGGAGTAAATTTTCCACCTTGTTCTTCAAAACATTCTTTGTCGGCACATATTGCTTTAGGTTCTTTTTGATAAAATATATCATCACCAACATTCCAGTCGCTTCCACATATTTTACACTGACCTGCATATTTGCCTTTGATCTTTGTACCCATGAAAACATATATAATTGACAATATTTATATGTTGTTATTTATTTATTTAGTTATGATACATTATTTTACTAAGAACATAGACCAGAAAAAATACAATGACATCATACAAAGAATTATTATGATAAACGGCAATGACGGTACGAATAATTCTGGATATAAAGCATGGCAAAATTTTGAGGAAAACTGGACACTTAACATAATACCTGTAACCGACCAAGAGGATTTCAAGGTATATTACAAACATCTAAACGTTGAAACAAGTGACGGAATAGCATGGGGTGTTACTGGAGTCAAAGTAATTTACATGTTTGTCAATGATGTCAAGAACCCATTTATTATTAGACAGAATGTAATGCCACTTGGACACGAGCTGTTACACGCTATCTATCAGGATGCAGTTGGAACTTCTCACATAACTAGAAGACATGATGCACCAGAAGGCAGGGCAAACACCAGAGGAGCTGCTGCTACGGTTATTGTTCATGACAACTGGTATGGTACAAAGAAAACAATTAAGATTTGGATAAGATGGAGTATGATTTGGCTACCAATAACCATACCATTTATTCCTGTTAAAGAAGCCAAAAAATGGTATGCAATCTAAAGGTTTATATAATATTGTATATATGATTTAATATGGCAAGACGTAAAATTGGCAATTCTCATACAACCATATGTGTATCTTGGGAAGACAAGGAACTTTTTAGAAAATTTGCAAAATTTGTCAAAAAAACTAGAACTGGAGACTTGTATGAAAGTGATGCAGTATTGTTTTCAAAAATTTTAGTTCATTACAAAGAGAATAATACAATGGGAGACAAACCTAATACAACATATCCATCTAAACCTTAGACTTTAACAAGTCTTCTAAAACCCAACCTGCTTTATTTAAATCTCTTTTAATCCATTTTACAGTCACATTTGGTTTTAAGATCTTAACACATTTGTTATACAACGGTATCAGTGTTGGAGTTGTAACCCTCCACTTACCGTTAATCTGATTGACTATAAGCATTGAATCACTGTATATTGTAATTTTTATTTTACTATAATTATTATTGACGTATTCTAACCCGTATAAAAGTGCAAGATATTCTAACTCATTGTTTGTTGGGTCGATTCCCCTGGTTTTCACTATGGTCTTATCTCCATCAACTAGGCATATACGACTCTTATGAGTCCCACCGTCTACGTAGATTCTTTCTTTTTTTTGGTATATTCATTTCTACAGGTGTTACTACAATAAATTCTTTGCCGTCCTTTATATCTCCAAGGAAGTATTGCATTACATTCTATACAATAATGATCAGTATCTCGTCTTACCACAATAAAAGTTTATATGGGTATTATTTAAGTCTTGTTAATTTTCGTCTTTCATTTTTGTAGTACTACCCATACGTTGGTTATGTACTGATGGTGGAATAAGTTCACCTTCTGGATTGTTTATTGGTATTGTTCCGTATGCGTTTTCGTGACCTGCTTTCCAATCTCTTTCAGAATCACTCAGTCTTGTCATTGCACTTTCTTTATCATGCCCAGTAATTGGATTTCCAAAATCACCTCTCCTGGCTGCCTCTTCTTGATCTGGTGTAATTTCAAAATCCCTCTTACCTGCTTTTGGCATATTACTTGGTCTTTTTTTAATACCTTCACGTTCTAGGTCTTTAGGTGCATCTTTCATCAAGTCTAACTTTAGTGATGTTGCCTTGAATATTGTTTCTTCAGCAGATTTATAAGTATTTTTCCCATCAGCAGATCTTGGTTTATGTGGGTCAGTTTTTGAACTCCCTACTTTTGAATTTTTATAATATTTTGCATTTGGATCAGTTGATTGGTATCGTGGTTTGTTCTGGTTTTTAATTCCTTGTGCTGTTGGTCTAGTTGTACTTTCATGAAAAGGATTTCCAAATTGTTCTCCAGTTCCATAATCCATTTCAGAATCACCCATATCAATAACTTTTGGTGGTTTCTGACCAACTCTTGTATTTTTTGGAAGTGCAGTATTTGGATTACCTAAAAGGTCTTCTTGTGGTTTTGCTTTTGGATCTAAAGCATCTTTCATCAAGTCTGATTTTAATGATTCTTTAGTACCACCTGACATTCTATTTTTTCTACCAAAACGTTTAAGGTTTTTAGGAGACATTCTAAAACCATATCTTTTCTTAAATTCCTCATCAATATCTCTTTTCTCATTACCAAGCCTAGTTGCTTCAGCAACATGTTCCCTAGTGTCATCACCACTTATCAAATCTTTTAATTCCCCATTTCTTATTGGTAATCCATCTTTACTTTGTTTACCATCTTTAGAATCTTTCATCAAGTCTAATTTTAGTGATATTGCTTTGAAGATTGTTTCAGCAGCCTTTCTCTTTAGATCTGCTGGTGCTTTATTACCAGTTGACATTTTTCCAAATCCTGTTCCATCCCTCCAGCTATGATGTGGATTTTTAATTTTATCATATCTTTGTTCCCACTTATCTATATCTTTTTTATCAGTATTTCCAGTTCCTTTTGGTGCTCCTTTACCTTCTGGTGTTGGTTTTGTATCAACTTTACCTTTTTCGCCAATTCTTTCAGCTGTAGATTGTCCTTGAAAATCCTGTTTTAGTTCTGTTGGAAGAACATCACCAAAGCCTCCATATGTGTTAAGATCTCCTGATCTTTTCATCAAGTCTAACTTCATAATATTCATATTCATGATAATGTCATTTGCTTTTTTCAGTTTTTTCTTCTTTTCAGCAGCTAGTTTTTTCTTATGATTTCTCATTGCAATTTTATCACGTAATGCTCTATTTGCAGGAGTGTCATCAAACTTTTCAGTACCTTCTTTTTCTGTTAGTGGTGCATCTCTGTGAATTTCTTCTTGATATTTAGGACTATTGGTAATCATATCAAATGATTCTCTAACTTCACTAGTTGATTCTTCACCAAGTTTTCCATATTGTACATCATTTTTTCTTGATGTTGGAACTTGACCTACTTTTGGTTTTGTACCTTCTTCTGTTTGCTGATATTTTATTGGTTTACCATCCTTATCTTTTTTTCCTGTTCGTCTCCATTTGCCTGGGTATCCACCACCATCAATAGCTGTTGGGTTTTGATGTGGATTAAGACCTTTTATATCTGTAAATACTTCTTTTTGTGGATGTGGTTTTTTTTGTATTACATTTCCATCCTTATCTGTTGTCTCCTCTACTGGATCTGGTGTATCCCCTATATTTTTTCCAAATTTGTTGATTTCTAAAAAATCTTGCACTTGATCTTTAGATAAGTACTTTACACCAAAACTGTTTAAATCAAAATTTGGCTTACCAACTGTCATTATCCTTTCCTTTCTTTTTTATCTTTGTCGTCTTTTTCTTCCTTGTCTTTTTCAGTGTCTTCTTCCTTGTCTTTTTCCTGTCCTTTTATACGACCATCTTTGCCATAAACAGCATTGTAAACACCAGTTGTTCCAGTTGTCATGCTTGTTTGTGCTGGAGCACCACCGTCACCCATATTACCACTACCGTCTTTGCTTAACCATTCTTCCCATAACTGTTCTTGCATTGATTTATCAGTAGTTTGAGGTTTTTTAGCTTCATGTTTAAATTGTTCTTTCTTTTCATCTTCAGTTTGACCTTCATAGTCGTCAGGTGCATCAAAATCAGTATTGGTTTCAACTACATGACTTGCCCTGCCTGCACTGCCATAATGACCTTGTTCTACGTTAGATTTTTTTACCTCCATATCTTTTGGTGATTTACCTGATGGATGATTAACAAAGCCATCTTTAGGAGTCCATTCTGGATTTAAAATTTTATCAGTAGGTGATCCATCACCATAAGTTGATGTTTCTCCAATTTTATCTGATGCTTTACCACCTTTTGGTGTTGTTGCTAAATCAGGTTTTTCAAATGGTTTGTAACCAATTCTTTCAGCTGTAGATTGCTCTTGAAATGTCTGTTTTTCTTCTTTTGGAACGTTTCGTGATGATCTTGTATTAAGATCTTTTGCTGTATTTTCCAATACAACTTTGAGTTCTCGTGGTAATTCTTGCCATGATTTTGCTAGGAATCTAGGACTGTAAGCGTGAATTTCATGAAGTTTGACAGTTCTCTCTTCCATGTTCATGTCATTCCAAGTCTTGTTTACCAGTATGTCTTTGATGAAAAATGTATCGTTTATGTGAATATCTTGAAATTTACCATCATCTTTTATGACAGTTACATATGATGTGTCCATTTTGACTACGGTTCCTTTGTTTTCCTGACCGTTTACATAGAAGTGAATGTTGTCCCCTACTCGTGTGGATGAGATTTTGTTGAGGTCTTCCATATATTACTCCCCACCTAATGCTTTATAAGGTTTATTGTCAGTTTCTTCTTGTTTTTCTTCCTTTTTGTCAGTTTTTTCCTCTTTTTCAGGCAAAATGTTAGCTTCATCCTCCTCATTGTCAACTGGTTTTTGGTCTAATCCAGTCAAATGTTGGTTACCAAAGCGTGCATCGCCTGCTCCTTGCATCTTTTCTAGCCATCCTTCCCATGATTTCATTGAATCTGCAATTTGTATATTAAGAGTGCCACGTTCATCGGCTACATCACCTTTTTGTTCTACACCTTTTACATATTTTGGTTTTTTATGAGTTAAATTTTTAGGCATAATACTTGGAGTTGGTCTAGGTTTATTTTGAGTTTCAGCTAAAATAGGATTTTTAACGTCACCAATTATTTCATTGGTTTCAATGTCATCATCTCTTTGTTTTTCTTCTCTCAAATGTCTATGAAGAGCTTTCATATCAGCAATTGCATCTTTTTTTGATTTTCCATGTTTAATATGTTTATCATGTTCTTTTTCATCTTTATCCCATTTTTCATTCTTATTCAACCATGATTCCCATGATTTTTTCTCTTGGAAAAGTTTATCAAATTTTTTACCACTTTCTGAACCAGAATCAGTTCCTAAAGCAGGATAATGACCATCTTGTCTTTCAGTTCCATGATAAAGTTCTTTTTTTGCTCCACCCCTACCTTTTCTATTTGGATTCTTCCATTTGTATTTTTTACCTCTCTTTTTTTCTTCAGCTCTCATACCTCTTAGTGAGGCATCTCCTAGTTTTCCACCTTGAGCATTACCTCCTCTTACTTCTGTTGATATTCTTGCAAATCTTTGTGTGTTCATTAAACTAGGTTTATCCTTACTGTCTGGATTTAAAGCATCTTTTTCTAGCCATATTTCCCATGATTTTCTAACTCCAGTTGGAGCATTACCTGTTGGTGGAGTATCTGTTCTTGTTGAAGCTTTTCGTTGTCTTTCTTTATTGCCATGTGCCAATGCATTGCTTTTACTTCCACCTGCATTCTGATTTTTCACATATTTTCCTGTCGGATTTCCTTTATCATCCATTATTTCTTTATAGGTAAGTTTTCCAAGATCTCCTAGTTTATCCCATTTACTATTTGGTGCTGATCTTTTATTAGCATTATCTTGGTCATATCTTGCACCTGTTTGTTGTCTGGTAAAACTTTGTGAATCTTCCATGCTATTATGTGTTGGTTTTTTTCTAATTGTTTCTATCCACCTGTTTGTTTGGGCATCTTTTTCTAGCCATGCTTCCCATGATTTTTTTGCTTCCTTTGGAACATGTTCTGTTTGGAAGGTATTCATGTCAGGGTTATCTAAAAAATCTTGCACTATCTGTCTTTGTGAAAGTTTTTTGAAGTTTGTATATGGTTTATCATAGGGGTTCTTCTTAGTAGGTTCTTTGAATGTACTCTTTAGTTTCTCTACTTCTTCCAACTTGCCGTCAGTTAGTTCCTCTAATGATTCTTCCTCACTAACAGCCTTGTCATCGTCATCTTTTACATCGTCTCTTATAGTAGAACTGCTGAATTTACCGTCCCATTCATCCTTCTTTTCATCCTTCTTATGAGATGTTTCTATGGCATTGTTCTTTTTTAATTTTCCACTTTTAACCCCTTCAATCGCTTCATCTATAGCATCTCCTAATTCAGTTACTTCATTTTTTGGCAACTTAGATAATTTTTCAAATGCTTCAAACTCTTTCTGTGTATTAGTATCATGTTTTGGGTTATCCCATCTACCTTTTTCTAACCATACTTCCCATGATTTCTTATGATAACCCTCATTTCCCATAGCAAAATCCTTAACATTTCCCAACTCAACATTAGTTTCATCACCCAAGTCATCCAAAGTTCGTTTTTGTCCAATGTAATGTTTAGAGTTTCTCACATTTGTGTTTAATCTATCTGAATAATTATCTATCAAGTTATTAGAATCCATTATTTTTTTCATTCGTTTAGGATTTTTTTCTTGATCTTTTAAATATGCCAAACGTTTAGGATCATTTTTTCCAGCTGCCTTAATTCTTTTTATTTCATCATGAAATTCTTTTAAATAATCACGTTCTGGTTCTTCATCTTTAGGTGAACCACCTTGTTTACCGTCCATTGCATCTTTTTCTAGCCATGATTCCCATGACTTTTTATTATCATTATATACCATTGGATCTTCATCTTTTTCATCCTCAAACTCTCGTCTAATTCTAGGAAACATTGTTGGTTTTTTCTTTATTTCTTTATCTTCTTTTTCTAACCAATCTTGCCATTCCATATATAAACCACTACCTATTATTATATAAAGTTTAGCCGAAGAGGGACTCTTTTAGAGCCTTGCCCATACTCAAAACATGCCATCCTTCTCCATTGTTTACTGCCCTACATGCAAGTACCAGACTGTCAGGATAGTCGTCATGTTCAAATGACTTGATTTTCATGATACCACTTTCAGTATACTCCCTTCTAAGATATGACAGTTGATAGACCATTTTGTTTATATTCTTTAACTTTATCTTGTGATTTTCAAACAACAGTCTAAGATTCTTGTACATGTCTGCCTTTTCCTGCAATGAGAACATTACACCCCTTGTAGGAACATCTCTTTCCCTGCACAAGTCTACAAGTCCACCACCTAGACCTGTCTCGTCTATGTATACTGTCTCTAGTCTGAACTGCTGTACAAAGTCAGCAATTCTGCCTGCCACATCTACCACATTACTCTGAGATTCAGCATAGACATCTTCTACAAATACGGTATCTTCCTCATCTACTCCTACTATCGTAAATACTGTCTCGTCACGACCTGTTCTAGCAATATCCACTCCCATATAGTATCTGACTCTGCCTTTAGGCTTAGCATCTGTAAGTGCTTCCATAATTAATGAGTTTGGTATGAGTGCATCACCAATGTCTAGGAACTCACCCTCTACCTCTTGGACATACTCCTCTTTGGTAAGTCTTTTAATTTCCTCAATAAATACAGGATCCTCTGCAATAAGTGGGTTCATCATGGATTTTACATGGAACTCTGTCCACATTCCATCTGGATTCTTGGGTTTGCTGTTCATACAAGCCTCATAAAAGTAGCCTGCCTTGGAGAACGGTGTTGACGTAAGCCATACCTTTGCCTGTGTAGCCATACCAGATGGCAGGAAGGCTCTGAGAATATCTGTCTTGATGAAAGAACATTCGTCAGCAATAATAACGTGTGGAGAATAACCTCTCAGTCCGACACCAGTCTCACCTGTTGCCCTTGTAATAATCTTGCTCATTCCAGTATTGTCTAGAAAGTTAAGCCAAAGTTCACTCTGTGTGTTTCTTACTATGTATCCTTTGAGAAATTCATTGTTGATAACCAATGAACGAATCCTGTCAAACATGATGGTTGCCTGATTTTGTGTTGGTGCTGCAATGACTATTGTACAGTCATTCTTTACTGTCTTTAACATCAGAGGTGCAAAGAATGCAAAATGTACTGCCTTGGCAGCAGTTGACATGGTTTTACCCACCTGTCTTCCACTTCTATACACTATGAATCTGTCTTTACAGTTGACATATTTTTGATTGTAGTCAAACAGTTTGTGTCCTAAGAATACTTCGCTGAACAAACTGGGATTTTTGGCACAGTCAGCAATGGTCTGCATGAACTCCTGACGTTCTTCTACGTCACTCTTTGTCGGTCTTGCCAATTCCCTTTGCCTTTATCTGTCTGAATATTGTGTTAATGTCACCTTCTTTAGAAAATTCCTTTCTTTCAGTAATTGTAATTTTATTGTTAAGGTCACTAAGTGATTTTATAAGGTTCATGAGTACATTGATTTCACTTCTACCGTTCTTGTCGGGAACACCACCGTCAAACTTTGACTGCGTTGCAGTCATCATTACATTTTCAAATGTTATCTTTGTTACTATGTCCATTATTTCCTTTAGGTCTTCTGGATTTCTTGTGTCAAGTTCATTGATGAATGATATGTAATCTTTTCTTATTGTACAAACTGCATCCTCTTCATATTTGGGACATTTGCCATTTCCACCTGCATCAACACTTCTGTATTTGCATTGATCACACAATGCTGGTATGTCTGCCTCTCTAAAATGCTTGAGACTGTTGTGTGGCGATATGGTTTTTCTCTTGTCTTCACTGACTACGAACTTGTCACCAATACTCTTAATTTTGAAAATATCGTCACTTTCATCCATTATATGACAATTATTATTAACTATTATTTATAGTTTTTTTTAATCGAAGGTTGACCTTTCATCTGTAAAACACATGCTTGCATAGTCACACATGCCGTCACATAGGAAACATTTAGTTCGTTCAGGTAATATTTTATTGCTTAATGCATCCTTAATTATGTTAGACTTGTCTATCATATCTGCCAATGTTTCCTCAATAGGTTTTAACTTGAATGACAGTATTGCTGGTTTGTCCCTCTTATCTTTTTCAATTCTGTTACTGATATAAATAACACATCCAAACTCTGCATCTATATCATAACACTTCTTTAAGAGAACTCTATATCTGTTAATTTGATCCTTGTGTGAATCACTTGCTTTTCCTGTTGCCTTGTTAAAATAGTCAATGCTTCCAGTAGTTTTCTTGTCAGTAATAACCCACTTTCCACCTATCTTTAGCACATCATCTGCACTTCCATAAATTATGTCAAGATGTCTTGG
>Ga0233439_10005348_pt1 | contig 11947 bp, 9 predicted proteins | sample SI_123_September_6_FD_182713 | JGI IMG/M metagenome (GOLD analysis project Ga0233439, IMG submission 182713) | Seawater microbial communities from Saanich Inlet, British Columbia, Canada - SI_123_September2016_100_MG | ecosystem: Environmental > Aquatic > Marine > Inlet | place: Canada: British... | reverse complement strand
CCCCATGTGTCCCCATTCAAGGTTTTCCATCGTTTGATCCCGCGCGATATTTAAGGCAGGCGTGATCGCTGCGTCACCGACCGTCATTTCGTTCCCACTTCCATAGATAACAGCGCCGTATGATGGGCATATGTGCTAATTAGGCACAGTTGGCCGCAGTTTCCAGTCTGCTACTTGAATAGGCCGTGGATCATCCATAAATGATAGCAAGAATGAGCGCCGCACAGCCCTATAGACTTAGCATCGAAACCGCATCAACCCCTGTTCAGGCGATGCGGAACGGTACCCTATTGGCGGAAAGTGCCGATACGCTGGTCATGCACGAAACCGGGTTGCAATCTTTTCATTATTTTCCCAGGGGCGCGGTCCAGGATGGCTTGCTGACGGCTTCGGACCGGCGAACTTTTTGTCCCTTCAAAGGTACGGCCAGCTATTGGCACCTTAATGGTCCTGATGGGTTGGCTGAAAACGCCGCCTTCAGCTACGAAACGCCGTTCCCCGAGGTTGACGAAATTGCTGGGCATATTGCCTTTATGGACGATGTTCTGGATCAACCGTTGTGTCTGGCGGCCGCCGATACGGACCTGTCCGGCCCCTTGGTTGATTGGCTTTTGCGGGAGGCGTGGATGTACAAGACGCCGGGGGAGTTGACGGAACAGTTCGGCCGGCAGTTGGTTGCCATGGGCATGCCCTTGTGGCGGCTGGGGGTTGGCATCTGGACCTTGCATCCGCAACTGGCCGGGCGCAATTATCATTGGCTGCGTGATGGCGATGGGGTTGTTGAGGGGTCGACGCCCCATGGCATGTTGCTGACGCCGGCCTATTTGAACAGTCCGGTCCGTCAGGTCAGTGAAGGCTTGGGCGGGGTCCGCCAGCGGCTGAACCAACCCGGCAAGTCAGAATTCCAGTTTCCCGTGATGGAGGATTTGCGTGCACGGGGCGGTACCGACTATGTCGCCATGCCATTGCCGTTTTCCGATGGCCAGATCAATACCCTGACCCTGACCTCCGATCATCCGGACGGCTTTTCCACCGCCGATCTTGGCGCGGTCTTTCAATGTGTTTTTGGCCTTAGCCGGTTTTATGAAACCATGTCCCTGCATCAAAACACCCGCACTTTGTTGACCACGTATTTGGGTCTACGTTCGGGCACACGTGTTCTGAACGGGCAGACCCAACGTGGTCAGGGGGAGGAAATTCGTGCCGCAATTCTATTTTGCGATCTGCGCAATTCCACCCAACTGGCAGCCGCCATGCCCAGGCGTGACTATCTTGATTTGCTGAACAATTATTTCGAAATCGTGGCGGACCCAATTTTAAGTCGTTGGGGTGAGGTCCTGAAATTTATCGGTGATGCTGTTCTAGCGATCTTTCCCGTTGAAGGTGATCCCCGTGCGGCCTGTGCATTGGCCCGTGATGCGGCACAGGAGATCGTTGCCCGTCTGGCAGAGACAGAGGGGCCAGCCCTGCGTTGTGCCATTGGGGTGCATGTGGGCGAAGTGACCTTTGGCAACGTGGGCGCGCCGGAGCGGTTGGATTTCACTGTCATCGGCTCTGCCGCGAACCTGGCCGCGCGCCTGTCGGAACAATGCAAGGTCCTTGATGAGGCCTTGCTATTTTCCGGTGCCGTGCAGAATGCGCTGCCCGATGACATGACCACCCTGGGCCGTCACGATCTGCACAACATCGCCGACGGAACGGAAATATTTAAAATTCCAGCCTAATCTAGGTTCGCGCCAACGGTCCGCGTAAAAGCTGTCCCGGCAAAGCACCGGTGTGCACGTTGTCTCGCAGGACCACCTGGCCATTGATGATGGTCGCTGCAATGCCGTCGGCCAATTGTTTCAGGCGTTGGGCACCGGCGGGCAGATCATGTTCCACGGTGGGCATTTGCGGCGTGATGCGTTCGGGATCAAAGACGACGATGTCGGCTGCCATGCCTTCGCGCAGCAGACCACGATCATGGAAGCCCCAACTGGTTGCTGTATCATAGGTGATCATGCGGACAGCCTGTTCCAGGGAAAACTCCTGGCGCTCGCGGACCCAATGGCTCAACAAGTGGGTCTGCAATGAACTATCCATGATTTGGCTGACATGCGCCCCTGAATCCGAAAACGTCACCACGGAACGAGGATGCTTCATAATGGCCAAGGCACCCTCTTCATCCTCATTCGAAATGGGCTGGCGGAAAAAGGTCTTCAGATCATGTTCCAGGGCAATATCGATCATGGCTTCGATAGGCTCCACGCCGCGCTCCCGCGCAATATCGGCCATGCTGCGGTGGGGCCAGGTGACACTATCCATATGGTAGAAATATTCCCATTCCGGCGGGCGTGCCTCACCCCCCGTTGTGGTGCTGTTGGATTTGGTCGTGGTCGCGCTGTGGATCAGTTTCTGCTTTATCTCTCCGTCACGCAGGGCGGCCTTCTGTTGCTCCAGAGGTAACTTGCGCATCTCACTCCACACCGGCCAATTGTCGAACGGCAGCTGGGTCTGGAAGGACAGAATGACATTTATCTCGCGCGCGTGGACCTGGGTGAAGATCCGCGCGCCATCAAGGTTGCCCTGTTCGACGATGTCATAAAGGTCTTTCCAGGCACCGGGATTACTGCGCCGGGTCAGGCTGCCAAACGTGATGGGACGGCCGCTTTCCTTGGACAGATTAACGATGCGGTCGTAATGGGCACATAATTCCTCGTTCGTGCCCCGGTCCATGGCGAGTTGGAAGATACCAGCACCGATGTCACCCATGCCATTGACGATGGCGGCCACTTCAGAAAAATCCGCGATGCGGGAGGCGACAGGCCGGTTATCGGGCTGTAGATGCGCCGTGCTGCGCGAGGTCGAAAAGCCGATGGCACCGGCCTTAACGGAATCCTGTACATTGGCGACCATGGCCTTCAGGTCATCTTCGGTGGCCTGTTCATCAAAGGCGCGTTCTCCCATGACATAGGTGCGCAGGGCGGAATGGCCCACATACCCGGCATAGTTCATACCCTTGGGCAGTTTATCGATGACGTCGAGATATTCCGGATAGGTCTCCCACTGCCAGGTAATCCCCTCCGACATGGCAGCGCGGGAAATATCCTCGGCCCGTTCAAGATTGCGAAAGACATAGTCCACTTCTTCTTCCCGACAGGGTGCGAGGGTAAAGCCGCAATTACCCATCACCACGGAGGTGACCCCGTGATAGCACGAGCAGGTGCCCAGGCTGTCCCAGAAAATCTGCGCATCCATATGCGTGTGACCGTCGACAAAGCCGGGGCTGACCACGTGACCCTCCGCATCGACAATATCGTCGCTGGGCGCATTGATCCGGCCTATGGTGGCGATCTTGCCATCTTTGACGCCGATATCGCCGCGATACCGCGCGCCGCCGGAGCCATCGATGATCATGCCGTTCTTGACGATCAGGTCGTAAGCCATTTGCCGTTCCCCATATCTAGAAAAAGATTGGCCATAGACTACCGGCAAAAGCCGCCCTTGCCAATCCGGCCCCGGCGTTCCACCATTGCCTCAAACTAAAACTAGAACTGAAATGGGAGGGAAGCAGAATGGAAACCGGAACAAGATTGGCAAACAAGGTCGCAATCGTCACGGGCGGTGCTTCGGGCATTGGCGCGGAGACGGCGCGCGTGTTCACGGATCAAGGCGCCAAGGTCGTGATTTGCGACGTCAATGACGCGCTGGGACAGGCGGTCGTGGACGAAATTCTAAGCCAGGGGGGCAATGCGATTTATCGGCCCCTCAACGTTACGGACGAGGCCGCATGGGCTGCGTTGGTGGAAGAGACGGAAGATAGCTATGGCAAGCTCGACATTCTGACCAATATTGCGGGGGTTTCAGGCCGGGACCCACAGCAGAATACCCAGACGACGCTGACGGCCGGTGGCTTGATGGAAGATCAGACGCTGGAGACCTGGAACAAGGTGATGGAGATCAACGCGACGGGAACATTCCTGGGCACCCGCACAGCCATTGCGCCCATGCGCCGGGCTGGCGGTGGTTCGATCATCAACATATCCTCGATTTGCGGCATCGTGGGATCGTGGGCCAATGCTGCCTATCACGCCTCCAAGGGTGCGGTGCGCATATTCTCGAAATCCGCCGCCATTCAATATGCGCATGAGGGTATTCGTGTGAATTCCATTCATCCCGGTTTCGTCGATACGCCGATGACCCAACCGGGCCACACGAACCCGGAGATTGCAGGTCTGCGTCTAGAGGCGACACCCCTGGGCCGCTTCGGTGTGCCACGGGATATTGCCATGGGTTGTGTGTATCTGGCATCGGACGAAGCAGCCTGGATCACCGGATCAGAGCTTGTCATTGATGGCGGGCTGACTGCCGCCTAGACGTCAGGACCGTCAGACGTCAAACTTAGGCTCAAAGTAAACGGCCATTGAGGACCATAGCCATGAGTACGATCGCGCTTGACCAAAGCACCCCGCCTGTCACGGAAGACCTGGCAGCAATCGTGGCTGATCTAAAGTTCGCGGAGATCGACGCCGATAGCCTTGCGGTCGCAAAACAATGCCTGATCGATTGGTTCGCCGTCACTTTGGCAGGTGCGCAGGAGCCGTTGACGGGAATGTTGGCGGCTGAGGCGATAGAGGAGGGCGGCAGCCCACGGGCGACCCTGATCGGTTCCGCCGTTAAAGGGACATTGGCGCAGGCCTGTCTGGTCAATGGCAGCGGTTCCCATGCCCTGGACTATGACGATGTTAATTTGAACATGGGTGGTCATCCAACGGCGCAAGTTGCAGCAGCCGTATTGGCGGTGGCAGAAGATCTCGGTGCCTCTGGCCGTGATCTGTTGGCAGCCTTTGTTGCGGGCTATGAGGCGGAGGGCCGGATAGGTACCTTGGTGGCACCCAGCCACTACGGCAATGGTTTTCACGTCACAGCTACCGTGGGCAGTTTTGGTGCTGCCGCCGGCGTCGGGCATCTGTTGGGCCTGGATGGCGCGGCAATGGCAAGCGCTTTCGGTATTGCCGGCACCCAGGCAGCCGGCCTGAAGGCGCAGTTCGGCACCATGTGCAAGCCCCTGCATGCGGGCAAGGCGGCGGTGAATGGTTTGTTGGCCGCGCGTCTGGCCAGGCGGGGCTTCACCTCCCGCGCGGATATTTTGGAGGCACCCCAAGGCTTCGCCGATACACAAAGCGATGACTTCCGGGTTGAGCGGGCCATGCGGACCCCCCGGCAGGGCTTTCATGTGCGGGAGAATCTATTCAAATATCACGCTGCCTGTTATCTGACCCATTCGACGATCGAGATCCTGTCGGACCTGCGGTCCGAGGCCGGGTTGACGCCGGATCAGATCGATACGGTTGAGCTGTCGGTTGATCCGGGCCATTTGAAAGTCTGCAATATCCCAGAGCCTGACACGGGCCTGGAAGTGAAGTTCAGCCTGCGCCATACAGCCGCCTTCGCTCTGGCTGGTCAGGATACTGCCGGGATCGACAGTTATTCCGATGTCAACGCCCGCGCCCCCGAACTGGTTGCCCTGCGTCGCAAGGTAACCGTCACCGATGACGGCGGGCCATCCACCTTGGCGATGGCGCGGATCAGCTTGCATGATGGCCAAACGCTGGAGCGTAGTTTTGATGTGGGAATCCCAGCGACGGATGTGGCTGCCCAGGGCCTGAAAATCGATGCGAAATTCCGCGCCTTGGCCGTACCCCTGTTGGGAAAGGCAGCGGCGGAAGCGTTATTGGCGGATCTGCATAATTTGGAAAATCTGGACAATGCAGGGCAATTGATGACCCATTTAGCTGCCTGGCGAGCGGGCGAGTAGGAGAGTTAGAAGCATGAACCAAGGGCAATGGCGTATCGGTGAGGTGACAGTCACCCGTGTGGTGGAGATTGAGGCGACGGGCGGCATGACTTTCATCCTGCCCCAGGCCAAGCGGGATATTTTAAAGGAAATACCTTGGCTGTATCCGCATTTCGCCGACGAGAACGGACGCATGCGCGGTTCTATCCATGCCCTGATCATCGAGACGCCGGATCGTCGTATTGTTGTGGATACCTGTATTGGCAACGACAAGGAACGGGGCAATCCGCCCTGGAACCAATTACAAACCACTTTCCTGGAAGACCTGACGGCGGCAGGTTATCCCAGGGACAGTATCGACAACGTTCTATGTACGCACTTGCATGTGGACCATGTCGGTTGGAACACCATGTTGGTGGACGGCAAATGGCAACCCACCTTTCCCAAGGCGCGCTATCTGATGGGAAGAGCGGAGTTTGAACATTGGCGCGGCTTTGAAGAAGCGGCGACACAACAGGTGATGTCGGATTCCGTACTGCCCGTATTCGATGCGGGTTTGGTTGATTTGGTCGAGACCGATCATAAAATCTGCGATCAGGTCAGCCTGATCCCCACCGTTGGGCATTCCCCGGGTCATGTGTCCGTATTGATCCAAAGTCAGGGGGAGGAAGCCTTGATTACCGGTGATTTCATCCATCACCCCTGTCAAATGGCGCACCCGGAATGGTCGGCTTCCGTGGACAGTGACCCCGAACAGGCACGTCGTACCCGCAATGAAGTTTTTGCCCGTTATGCCGATACCCCGACGCTGATCATCGGCACTCATTTTCACACCCCCACGGCGGGTCATTTGAAACGCGATGGTGATGTCTATCGCCTGGATGTTTAGGAGCGCCAAATCATGAGTTTCATCATATGAGTTTCGAAAGACCCTTCGAGGGCATCAAGGTCGTGGATTTAAGCCAGGGTATTGCCGGGCCTTATTGCGGCATGTTGCTGGCCCAGCATGGCGCGGACGTAATCAAGGTGGAACCTTTGCACGGGGATTGGGCCCGTGTGCTGGGACCCGCGCCTGCCAACCACACGGAATTTTCCTTTATCGGTTCCTTGGGCAAACGCAGCCTGGCCATTGACCTTAAATGTGACGAGGCGCGGACCATCATTGATGCCCTGGTGGCGGATGCAGACGTTTTTATGGAAGGCTTTCGACCCGGCGTTATTGATCGTCTGGGCTTTGGCCATGAGCGCATGATGGCCCTGAACCCCGGGCTGATCTATTCCTCCATCTCCGGCTTTGGGCAGACCGGTCCATTGCGGGACAAACCCGCCATGGACCCGGTGTTGCAGGCCTTTACGGGCTTCATGCTGGATAATAAGGGCGAAGATGGCATCCCCCATCGGGCCAATACCATCATCAACGATATGTCCACGGCCCTGTATGGATTTCAAGCCATCGCGCCGGCGTTGTATGCCAAACGGGATGACGGGCGGGGCCGCTTCATCGACGTTTCGTTGATGCGGGGGGCAGCGAATTTGAGCGCCATTCGTCTGATGAGCGCCTCGCAAGGGCCGCTGGATCGTACACCGCGCACGGCACCGTCGGGGATTTTCCGCACTGGCGAAGGCTGGCTGCAATTGGTCATCCTCCAGGACAAGGATTTCCTGACCCTGTGTGATCTTCTTAGCCTGGATGATCTGGCAAAGGACAAAAGCCTGCTGGGCAATGAAAACCGCCTGGCGCAAGTAGATATGCTGTTGGACCGGGTGGAAACGGTACTGCTGACCAAGCCGGCAACCCACTGGCGAGATCTGTTTACGGAGGCTGGTTTGCAGAACGAAATGTTACAGGATTTCCAGGAGTTCCTCGCCCACCCTCAGGTGACGGAAACGGAATTGTTTTCCTGGCTCAATGTTGATGGCCAGGACAGTCCCTGGCCTATCCCCAACCCGCCGGGCCTGCCGAAGATCGAGGCGGGGACAGCGTCCGCCATGTCGCCGGTGACCGGTCAGCATAGCAATGAAGTCCTGGGGCAATTGGGCTATGACCCCGACGCCATTGCCGATTTGCACGAACGTAAAGTTATTACGACGTGGACGGCGTCGGCCTGATTAGCCAGTAAAGGCGCAAGGCCACAATGACCGTGCCAACAGCCGGGAATAGGGCGAAGCCATAGATCCATTCGGTCAGACTGGTCAGGCTGTCCACGGATATGCCTGCCGACATGCCTGATATACTGGCCAACAAACCTGCTGTCGCCGCGCCAAAGGCGAAGCCAAGAGATTGCATGGTTGGAATGGCGCTGGCTGTCAGGGCTTCTTCCCCTGTCCTGGCGTTGGACATGGCCTGATTGGAGACGTGAGCATGGCATTGTCCGATACCCAGCCCGGTTAGAAAAACCATGCCGATTAGTCCCCAAACAGGGCCCGCAACAACGAAAATGCTTTGCCCCGCAATGCCTGCCAAAACGCACAGTGGCCCGCTAACGATCAAGATACGTTGCCAACGTGGTGTGGCGCCGGCGACGGCAAATGCGGCGGCGGACCAGCCCAAGGACATTGCGGCAGAGACATAACCGGCCAGTGAAGGCGGTACCTCGTGCAGGCGCTGGGCCAGAAGGGGGAGGAAGACATTCAACGGCGTAAAACTGAAGGAGATCAGAAAGAATATCCAATAGCCCGCACCGACCACCTTGGCCAATGATGTGGGCCGGCTGGGTAGTAACGGATTGTCGGCAATATGATCCAGCCATAACATTCCGCCAACGCCAAATACTGCCCCGATAATCAAGGCCAGACGGAAGCCCAGGTGATCAGTTTGGCCACTGATGGTCACACATAGAATAGCCGCACCCAACAGGACCAGGCGCTCCCACGGCAGCCGGGCAGGGGATCCGGTGCCGGAGGACATGTCGGACGACGTCTGGGGCAGGGCGCGCCGTGCCAATGTCAGGATCAAGGCGAAAACCAGTATGGTCAGCCAATAGACACCGCGCCAAAAGCCCAACTGCGCCAAGGCCCCTGCCAGGATTGGTCCGACCAGGGCCGCGAGACCCCAGATCACCGACATATAGGCAAAGACATGGGGCCGTTTGTGTTCGTCAAAAAGGTGCCTAACCATGGCGTAGGCGAGGGCAACCATAAGACCACTGCCCAGACCCTGGATGGCGCGGCCAATCAGGAAGACCCACATCTGTGGTGCCAGCGCACAGACGATGGAACCAGCTAGATAGATGGTGGCGGCAATGGTCAGGGCCCGGCGAAGCCCGAGATTGGTGCCGACAATGCCGCCGCTGGCCGCACCCATGATTGAGGTGACGATATAAAGTGCTGCCGGCCAGGCATAAAACGCCACGCCGTCGATATCCTGCACAACACTGGGCAGAATGGTGGCAATAACGAAGACGTCCATGGCATGTAGGGTGACGCAACTCATCACCAGGGATATGCGGATCAATCCGCTGCCTTGGATGACAGCGTGCCAGCCGGTTTGTTGCGGTTCGTTCAACCGCTCATATCCTAAACCACATCCTGCAGGCGTTTCATGTCGTCCTTGGCCGCTTTGTATTCGGCCTTCAAACGATCAGCCAAATCAGCCACCGAGAGGACATCGTGGATCGCGCCAACACCGTGCCCGGCGGACCAGATGTCTTTCCAACGTTTCTTGCGTTCCTGCAGAACCAACAGGGTTTCTGGGTCCTGTTTGCGCAGATCCTCAAGCGTAACACCGGCCCGCAACAAACTGGGGATCAGGGTATTGGAAGGGGCATCCGTGATGGTGCCAAAGAAGATATCCGTGGCGCAGGTATCAATGATCATCTGGCGATAGCCGTCTTCGGCACCGGATTCCTCCGTATTGATGAACCGGGTGCCCATATAGACCAGATCCGCACCCATGACCTGGGCCGCAAGGACATCCCGGCCTGTCGATATGGCACCGGCCAAAATGATGGTTTTGTCCGTCATCTGGCGCACCTCGTTGACCAGTGCGAACGGGTTCAGAGTGCCGCAATGGCCGCCCGCACCACCGCACACGGCAATCAGGCCATCCGCGCCCGCGTTCAAGGCAATCTCGGCATGCCGCGCCGCACCTATGTCATGGAAAACCAGGCCGCCATAATCATGCACTGCATCGAACACGGCACCAGGCGCGCCTTTCGAGGTGAGGATGACCGGTACCTTATGCTTGATACACAGGGCCAGATCGTCCTCCAGCCGTTGATTTCCTTTGGAGACGACCAGATTGACGCCATAAGGCCCGACTTGTTCCACACCCTCGTCGCCGAGGCGCTTGACGCCGTCTGCCATGGTTATCAGCCATTGCTCCAACTCCGCCCCTGTGCGTGGTGTGTGGGCGGGAAAGCTGCCCATCATGCCCTGGCCACACGTGGCCAACGCCAGTTCAGGCGTGGAAACGATAAACATGGGCGCTGCGATCACCGGCAGGGACATGGAGGCGATTAGTTCATTCACTGTTGTCATAGAAGTTTTTCTTCCTGGCTCAATCGATGGTGCCGAGATTATATACCCAGGGACGCGCGGTGCGGTCCTTGGTCTGGAATGCGGCGGTTGCTGCGTCTTCCTTCATATCCTGGCCAATCTCGTCCAGGCCTTCCAGCAGGGCGGTCTGGCGATCCGGCGTCAGATCAAAGGTGATGACCTTGCCTGATGGGCTGGTCAGGGTGCGGGCGGCGACATCCACCTGGAACTGCATGTTGCCCTGATCATCGCCTGCCTCTGCCATCAATTCGGCAATTGTTTCCGCCGGCAGGCGGATTGGCAGGACAGAGTTCTGGAAGCAGTTGTTGAAGAAAATATCGCCGAAACTTTCTGCGATGACACAGCGGATACCCAGACCCAGAATGCCCCAGACTGCGGTTTCCCGTGACGATCCACAGCCGAAGTTTGCTCCGGTGATAAGAATAACGGAATCCCGATAACCTGGCTTGTTCAGGATGAAATCCGGGTTCTCGCTACCATCGTCCATAAATCGCAACGGCTCGAACGCATGTTCATGCATATTGCGCCAATTGGCAGACGTCAGATACTTCATGGGCGTGATGATGTCGGTATCAATATTGGCCCGGGGCAGGGGGGCGGCAACGCCCTGCAACAGCTGTAGCTTTTCCATTTATCCGTCCTCCCCTAATGATCCTGTTGCTTGCGGCGGCATATCCCGTACATCGGTAATCTCGCCTGCGATGGCAGCGGCTGCGGCCATGGCGGGGCCGGCCAGATGGGTGCGTGCACCAGGGCCCTGGCGGCCGACAAAATTCCGATTGGAGGTCGAGACACAACGTTCCCCCGCCGCGATCAGCTCACCATTCGTCGCCACGCATTGGGCACATCCCGGTTCCCGCCATTCAAATCCGGCGGCCAGGAAAATTTCGTGCAGACCCTCAGCCTCGGCCTCCCGCTGGACGGGGACAGAGCCGGGCACCACCCAGGCAACAACGTTGTCCGCCACCTGCCGCCCTTGGGCAATGGCAGCGGCCCGGCGCAGATCTGTCAGGCGGCTGTTGGTGCAGGAACCAATAAAGACCCGGTCGATCCTGGTGCCTGCGATGGGTTTGTCCGCCGTCAGGTCCATATATTCCAGGGCATTCTCGGCGCTTGTCTTTTGCTCTGCTTCAACGAAGCTGTCGGGTGTTGGAATGTTCTCGGTCACCGCGATGCATTGGCCGGGCGAGGTGCCCCAGGTGATTTGCGGTGCCACGTCCTCTGCGTCGAAATGAATTTCCCGATCAAACGAGGCATCGTCGTCGGAAGGCAGGCTGCGCCAATAGGCCAATGCCTCATCCCAGGCTGCGCCCGTGGGGGCGAGGGGCAGGCCGTCGAGATAGTCAAAGGTGGTCTGGTCCGGGGCCACCATGCCCATACGGGCACCGAACTCAATAGACAGATTGCAGATCGTCAGGCGACCTTCCATGCTCATCGTCTCGATTGTGCTGCCGGCATATTCCACCGCATAGCCGGTGCCTGCGGCGACGCCCAAGGTGCCAATAATATGCAGGATGACGTCCTTGGCCTCTACACCCGGCCCCAAATCTCCATCAATGGTGATCCGCATGGTTCCGGGACGCCGTTGGCGCACGGTCTGTGTGGCCAGAACATGAACCATCTCTGATGAGCCGATGCCCCAGGCCAAGGCACCCATGGCACCATGGGTTGAGG
>Ga0233439_10005347_pt1 | contig 11954 bp, 12 predicted proteins | sample SI_123_September_6_FD_182713 | JGI IMG/M metagenome (GOLD analysis project Ga0233439, IMG submission 182713) | Seawater microbial communities from Saanich Inlet, British Columbia, Canada - SI_123_September2016_100_MG | ecosystem: Environmental > Aquatic > Marine > Inlet | place: Canada: British... | reverse complement strand
GTAGAAACTCTCATTGAAAAGAATCACCCGGAAGGAAAGCAACCCTCGACTGTGAAAAGACCATGGGGGTCCTACACCGTATTGGATTCAGGCCCGTCTTATTTACTCAAGCGTATCGAAGTTTTGCCCGGTGAGACACTCAGCCTGCAATCCCATAAGCACCGCAGTGAACACTGGACTGTTGTCTCAGGTAAAGCAGAAGTAATTCGAGACCAGGAAACCTTCCATTTAAAAGCCAATGAATCCATCACCATTCCCCAAAATGCCAAGCACCGCTTGGGCAACTCCGAATCAGAGCTACTTATAATAATTGAAATTCAATTTGGTCTACATCTGGATGAAAACGATATTTCCCGGTATGAAGACCGCTATGGACGTTGTTGATCCCCTAAAGGTAGGGCAATAGCCGTGACAATTCCCATTAACCTTCATTTTTTAGGTAGGGAAATCAAAAAATAATTCTTGATGGAATTAGAGTCAACCAATCGGTTTGCGTGGGCACTGGCCTGATTCTTGAGGAAAAATTGTCCTGCACGGATTTTGTACCAATGCCCTCCAGACCTTCGGGAAGTTTTCACCACGTAAAGTCCTTCCACCCCTTTCTTTTTGAGACTCCGAATCATCTTATCCGCTTGTTTGGCAGAATTAACTGCGGCAATTTGAATGGTATAAACTCGATCTTCCTTTTTTACCTGAGAAGATTTTGGTTCAGCTACTGAGGCAAAAGGGGGAGGAGATAAATCTTTCTTATTTTTTAAAGTCAACTCACTCAAGCTCAGAATCAGGATAATAGAAATTGAGAGAATCGAAAAACTAATCAACTTTGCCCTAAACGGGAGATACCCGAATCGAATAAATCCTTCAAGAACCTGAAGGAGAATCCATTTACAAACCCTTAAAATTTTTCGAGTCAGCCAACGCCCCCAACTTCCTAAAATTTTCAAACGGCTTGCAACCAACCCCATTTCCACTTTCAGACGCTTAAGGTCCTGAAGGTCTTCGCGGCGGAACAACTTAACCCTTTTCATTTTTGAGGTGATTTGATTTTCTTCTGACTGCCTTTTAATCTCTTCCCGCTGATCGGGGTTCATGGCCTCGAATATTTCTCCGCAACTCTGGTGTAATGACGGAGCAACTCCAGAAAGATTTCCTTCAAAATAACTGCGGGCAAGATGGTATTTAACTTGTTCTTCCTCTTTAATAGTAAATTTCAATGCGAACAGATAAAACCTTAATGCCAGCTCATCTGTTCTTTTGTGTAACAAGTAAATGGGAAGTGCAAACTGGATAATATCTCTGGAAAGCTCACTCTGGTTTTCCAAAGCACTCAAGAAGAGCAGTTCCACTTTTCCCGACCATTGCCCTGCCTTCAGAAATAGGCCCGCCAAGTATTGCGTTAAAGTGGGGTCATGAATTTCTTCCTGTTGCACCATAATAAGAAGCAGGTCCATTTCTTCCGTGGTGAGTTCCCTACCTTGATTAAGAATGGCAAGGAGAGGCTTACGAAAACGTGAATCCTTGGGGCTTTGCAAAAAAGCCTTTACATAAATATTTAAGGCCCTTATGGTTTCATCGCCAATAGATAACAGGTAGTCTGCATATAATAGAACACCCAGAATCCTGTAACGTTTTCCCGTATCGGGGAGGAAATAAGATGAGTAGGTAAAGCTTAATAGGTTTTCAAACTGATTTTTAATATCCCCTGGTTCTGAGCGGGGAGGTACATTCTTAAGGCTATGCAGAGCATTAAAAAATCGTTGGTCTCCCACCATTCCATACGCAATAAACCCGAAAAATAAACAGACCAGTACAATGGCCCATTGAATCACTACATCATCAAACACAACGTTAGGAAGTGCCACCTCATGCAGGAAAAATAATATCGTAAAACCCAATCCAAAAATGAGGATTAGCGAAATGGCGATTCGGGCCAAATAAAATTTAAGGGTTTGGTACAGCATTTTTATTGCCTGGCATTGTAGATTGAGAATTTTTTATTATGGTTGGGTCAGGAAGAAGTTCTGTTTCATCGGGTTCCTGTTCGCCCAACAATGCGGGAGGCGGGGAAAGATCCACATCCTCTTTAACTGCAACCTGCAAAGTCTCCAGGGAAAATTCTTGAGCCAGGTAACCCGTCTGCACATCTACGGTGGCAAATTTAATTTTTTCTGGAACAGGAAAATTTACCGGATTTTTTCCTTCCAACGCCTTTTGCATAAAATGTACCCAAATAGGTGCGGCGGCACTGGCTCCCGTCAACCCCTTTCCAGACTTGGTCTGCATAGATTCATTATTATCAAAGCCTACCCAGACGGAAGCAGAAATATCTTTTGTAAACCCATTAAACCATGCGTCCTTAAAATCATTTGTCGTTCCCGTTTTACCCGCGGCAGGATGTTTGAATCCCATTCTCCTTACAATCCTGCCGGTCCCCCTTTGTATTACCCCTTGCATCATGTTCAGAAGTGGGAAAAGAGAATCAGGTAAAAATTGTTGCACCCCTTGATAATAATGTTCAAAAAGCCTGTTTCCCTGAAAGTCTTCGATGTGTTGAATCAAATAAGGTTCGTTATATACTCCAAGGTTGGCGATAACACTATAAGCCGATGCAACTTCATATGCAGAGAGACCTGATGTCCCTAGAGCAAGAGAAAGATTTTTACCTAAAGGACTTTTGATACCAAATTTTCGTGCTGTACGAATCACTTTCTCCGGGCCAACCTCATTGAGCAGTTTTGCAGAAATTATATTAATGGATTTCATCAGAGCTTTTTTAAGAACAATATTTCCCGCAAACTCTTCATCGAAGTTTTTTGGACTCCAGGGTTCGCTACCGGGAATATCAATGGTCAATGGTTCATCTATCACCACTGTAGCAGGCGAATACCCAAGCTCCTCCATAGCAGTAAAGTATACAAACGGCTTGAAGGAGGAACCAGGAAGACGGTTATTCGACACCGCCCGATTAAATTGGCTAAACGAGTAGTCTCTTCCCCCAAGCATGGCACGTACTGCTCCGCTTTTATTTTCAACCGCCACCAAAGCGGCTTGAAGAGGAGCCGCACCCCGCTCCTTGATGACCTTATTTTCAAGAGCCTCCAAATGATTCCGGGCCCCTTTAAAAGCAAACTCCTGATAGCGCGTATCCAAAGTGGTGAGAATTTTTAAGCCGCCAAAATGCACAAATTCCTTCCCATAATCCCTCTCCAATTCCTCCAGAACCTGATCAACGAAATAAAGATTGGGGTCCGATTCTACCCGGGGATTCGCCAAATCAATATTTGACTGTAGGGCCGTCTTGCTCTCTTCAACAGAAATAAGGTTTTCTGAAACCATTCTGCTTAACACATACTTTGTTCTTTCCATTGCCCTTTCATAATGAGAGAAAGGGTTGGCATTATTAGGGGAGTTGGGAAGCCCAGCAAGAAGAGCCGCCTGAAGCAGTGTCAGATCCTTGGCACGCTTTTTAAAATACACTTGCGCCGCCTCTTCCACACCATAGGCGCCACTACCAAAATATATCTGGTTGCAATAGGCTTCAAGAATCTGTTCTTTATTGAAAGTCGCTTCAAGTTGAAAGGCAATCAAAAGCTCTTTAATCTTACGCACCCAGTTTCTCTCAAATGAAAAAAACAGGTTTTTAGATAGCTGTTGGGTAATCGTGCTTCCACCTTGCGCAATCCTCTTTTTACGAAGGTTGGTTAAAAACGCCCTCACTAATCCTCTGTGGTCTATTCCGCTATGGCGATAAAATCGGGAATCTTCAACAGCAATGATGGCTTTTGTGAAAAAAAGTGAAATATCCTCCAAGGCAATAGGATGCCTCTCACCAAGAACCTTAATCCGCTCACCATCCGAAGAGTAGATTTCTGTGGGAAGGCTCAGGTTTATTTGTTGAAGGTTTTTAGGTAATTGAGGTAAATCCTGGTTTAGCCAGAAATACAGGCCTGCCACAATCAGAACTACAACCAGAATTAAAGTTAGCAGTAAAAGATTTATGGAATGGAGAAAACGACCGATCAAGGAGTCTCTCCCTGTGAAGGTAGAGGCTCGTCAGGGTTTGAACCCACTAGATCCACTTTTTCAACTTGGGACATCATGTTATTGGCTAACTCTACTGCCACAGGAATCAAGAGAACCCCCGTGTAGTAGTCGGTGTCATACTCAATTCCAAATAGCAAATGCTGGGCCGGTACTCCAGTAGGCAAATCCGAAACTCCCACACGGGTAACATGATAATTCTTTCCTAAAAACCAACGCGGTTCCGGAAAAACCGCCTTTTGGGTCATCGCATCCAGAGACTTCAAAACAGGAAGAAATTCAGAGATTGGGAAAATCCGGTTTTCGGGGAACTCAGCATCTTCAAGAGTTCCTCTCTTAACCGTCCGTGTAGCCTGCACCTCAAACAAAGTATCTATTGATAAAAACAACTCATGAAGGGGAATATTTTGACGATCAATGAACTGCAAAGTGATCCAGGGCCCGAATCGTTTCAGAAAAACCCTGTCCCAGTTTTTACTCGAGTCCAGTTCAACCAGATCGTAGGAAGAAATAATATGCTCGGACCACTGCCCGGGAAAATCAAAATAAAGCTGGAGAAATTTTTCTCGTGAAATAATAAGGGGGAACCCCGGAGATAACCCTTCAAACAAATGCTTGAAGGAAGTAATTCCCAAAGCCGTTTCCCTCTGAAGGTTCAGAGAAGAGCGAATAGACTTTATTTTGGCTTGCGCAACCAGAGATTGTCGGTCCCGCTCCCACATTCTGCCCAACTGAGGCCTTTTGTGGTTTTGCCACTTTAAGTAATAACCGACACTTTTTTCAAACAGGTTGGTATAAAACTCAAGGAAAAGAAACGCGGAAAGAACAATCAACATAGCCACGCAGTGCCATAACTTTCTGACACCAGCAAATTTCACTTACTATTATCTCACCGTGGTTTTATTAATGCCCTGGGTTAGCATTTTAAGCTTGTCTATCTTTTCTTGCAAAGCTTTTTTATCAAGCTTTTTCCTGCCAGGTTTTCGTCTCTGCTTAGGTTGGCGTATTATACTTTGGGTAGATTTTTCGAGACTATCTACTTTTTTATCCCTACCCGGTTGGCCTTTCCCCACTTTATGAGATGATTTATACGAGGCCTTTCCTAATTCTGCAATTTTCACCAGATTGGATAAACAATCCTTTTGAAATTGGGGAGACATTTTTCTAAAAAGCGTTAACATCTGCTTTTCCGTGTCCTCTAAAGTGATCAATTCCTGTCGGGAAGGATTCTCGAAGGAAACCGATCCCTCCTGAAAGTTAACTGTACTCACTTCGAGGGTGGTTAAATCTTTGTTTATTTTTTGCAGAGGGGCAATATCATTCTTATCTATTTTAGAAGTCAATAATTGTTCCAACGATATATTTCCCAGCCTGGCAATCTTGACAAGCACCGCGACGGGAGCATCTCTTTCACCTGCCTCATATCGAACAAATGTACGGAATCCTACCTTAAGAATTCCCGACATAACGGACTGAGTACAACCCAGTTCCCTTCTAATCATTTTTAGATTATTTGCCAGAATCGACATTCAATTCCTCTAACAAGTAGAATTTACATCTAAGTTCATTATATGCCTAGCTTCCCTCTAAAACAATGCCGCGCAAAAACAATCTAAATAGTTACAGCGTAGCCCGCAATATTATCACCAAACGGATATGCAGGCGAGAAAAAAGATATTGCTTTGCATTTTCTAAAGAAAGTACCGGTAACCCTTATTTGGTAAGAGCTTATATTTTACTGTTTTAATCTAATATAAAATAAAATTAGGGTATCAAAAATAGAGCAATATTTTTGACGCTCAAACATTTCCTATAACCCTATATATAAAAAGGGGTTATGCAATTCCAGCCAAAATATTAGAATGGCATAGGATTTGCTACTAGTAACAATAAATACCTTTTAACTCGTTGGGAGAAACTAATATGGATTCCGATGCTTTTTTAGATCAGGAGTATGAGAACTTGAATGATGCCATTTTACAGGCTATTTTGCTATCAAAAGATGTGCAGGATATCCTTGCTCGATTTAAAAAGCAGGGACAAATGAATGAAAAAGCAGTATTAAATCTGTTCCTGAGTCTGGAAGAGCTTTATCAAATGATAGACGAAAGCTCAAAAAAACCGGGTCCATACAAAATAGAGCCAGAAACCTCCACCCCCGAAAATTTTACGGAAAAAAGGGGAAAGAAGCCCTCTACAAAAGAGGAGATACTCATAGATGGAAAATTATTGACTTCTAATGAAGTACTCTTTGAAAAGTACACTCAGGAAAAATTCGATGAAACTGACTGGATGAAAAAAACAGGCATCCGATTCTAAAACAGTGGTCCATTAAAATTTGTGGCCTACTTCTGGAAGATTTTTGCATCGCAGGAGATATATTTGATTTGTTTGAGAGGAATCACAAAAATTTCCTCTGAGGTCGTCACCTCAAACAGCTCTAGATCATCACTGAAACCATGTTTTAGAGTTGTGTCTAGAATCAGTTCTTGATTATCCACGAAAACGATTTTGAGCTGATACTGCATACTGATACCCTTTCTATTTTTTTAACACACTTTAATATCGGCCGCTTTCCTTTTTCCCTAAATCAGTTGGGGTGGGCAACTCTTTCAAACTTTTTGGAAAGGGGATTAAGCAGATAATCCTCAACATAATTTTTCAAATATCCCTTTTCATACAGCTTTTTATTGGATAAGTTGGAGTTCACCCGGTTGAGGACTTTAAATCGCACCCGAGGGAACTGCTCCTTAAAATCATCAAAAGAAACTCCAGAAATATCCCGCTCATCATTGGAAGATTTTTCCATAATCACCCGAGGAAGGTGTATTACCTTTTGGGTACTAATTCTTTTGGCCACGTCATTGAAAGTGAGTAATGTCGTGCAATCAGAATCCCCTCCCAAAGTTTCATTAGGCACATAAAGAAAGCGCGCCCTGCCATGACGAAACATTTTTAGAACCCGATAAACATTTCCCGCCATTACGATCCAATCCTTTTTATCCAATTCACACGCATCAAAAGTTTTAATAATTTTATTTCTATTCAGAAAAGCCGTAATGTCCGACTCCGTATGAATCATTTGGATATTAGGAAGGTTCATACTATAAATCTTTTGAGCTTCATCAGGAAGATACCGTTTACCCTGCCGCATCAATGCTGTTGTGGTCTCATCAATATATTTCAAAGGAGTCAGGCACCCCATCCACAACAGGCAGTTTTTATTAATTTTTGAAATTGTTCGCGCATCTTCTGACATGGTACCCGGACCAAAAGAATAAAAATTAGCAGAGGTCACGGCTGGCCCATCTAGAACCTCCAGAACCTGATTTACCGAAGGCCCTTTAGGCATCAATTGTTTTCGATAGGACCCCAGAGTGATCACCGAAAGTTCAAAATTGATACGTCCGGGATATTTTTCCGATAAACGGTTGATCCTTGCCGGGTCAAAATAGCCCACCGAGAACATGATAATATTTTTATCCGTTTTTTCGAGGAATTCTTCAATCCAGTCCATAGCCTTGGGATGCAAGGCGAGGTCTGTCCACTCCATATATTCATTCCCACCCAAAACCCACGACTCCGTCTCTCGGGTCGGATAAGTCTGGATCTCATTTAAAATAAATTCCCAATCCTCTTGCGTCGTGAGAGGCATATCAAAAGTCTGGCGGTAACTCAGGTCCATCTCGTAACAAAACGCACATTTGACAGGACAGGTTTTTCCCAAACTTATAGGGATTTTGTGATCCTTGATCTCTTTCCGCAGAACTTCCCGAAGAAACTCCTGGTTTTGAACACTCATTGCCATTCCTTAAAAGCACTCATTAAAGACTCATCCACCGGAACTTCCTGCCGCTGACTATCTTCCAGCCCCTGGATAAGCTTGTTAAGGTGAACTGCGGCGCATCCCATATAGGCGATACTTTCCTGCTGAAGTTTGTAGCTACCTGACTTCAGCTTTGTGCCCAGCTCCTCAACATGTTTTGAGTCAAATGGGTGAGTCATTGCGGCTTTTTTAAATTCCTCAATAGACTCTTTGAAACTTTTCTTTTCATGCAAAGTGATACCGTTTTTTAAGCTCTCTTGAGCACTTCGAACTTCTTCTACCGTTATGGAATTGTCTTCTGCCATGGACTCCTCTCTCATTGATACTTAAACAAAAGATATAAAGTGTGGGTTTAGGGGGTTAATAAAATTGCCCCCTGATATCAAACCGCAACATTTCCGCATCGCACTGATGCAACAGGAAAACCTGCAAGCATAGGCGAATATTCATTATTAAAATGGGACTATTGTAGCATTGACTTGACAGGACCTGTCAAGCGATTAGCCCAGGACATTTGCAATGCTAAGGAAGGAAAAAGGCGAGGAACCAAATTGTTCCTCGCCTAAAAACATACCTATCTCCGGCAGGCACAGGCCGACAATAACTGCCGCCCACACTCAAGCGCAAGAAAGAGTTATTGCTATCTGTCTGTGGAAAAACTCCACATCAGATTAATGTTTCTTTTCAACACCCTCAGGTGCGTACTGGTGACCTTCACCATTAAACTTTGATTCCATCGAACAAGAAGCCAAAACCAACACCAGCGAAACCCAAATAAATGAAGCTACCAACTTTTTCATCCAGCCCTCTCCTCTCAAAAGGTTTCGGTTTCCTATCAGCACTCAGGGAAACCGTTTTTGGAATAAGCTTTTTATCAATATTTAGACAACATTTCAATCATTTTCTGGCATTTTATCTTACAATGGGAACTATTAGGATTTTTAATTTAAATCATCATTTATAAGGTGTTACCCTGGCTTCTCCTTCTGACATTGATATTTCATCGCTTGAGCGAGAACTTGCCACAGCAAAAATCGGCCACTCTCTTAGGATTCTTTCTCAAATCGACTCTACCAATGAAGAAATCAAGCGGAATTTGGCTGATAACCTCCCGGAAGGTGCAGTCGTCATTGCCAATCAACAAACTCATGGAAAGGGACGACAGGGGCGATCATGGCATTCTGAACCAGGGGTCGGGCTTTACCTTTCAGTTCTATTAAGACCTCGCTTTCAACCCGAAAACCTGGCATGCATCACATTGATGGCAGGGGTCGCAACTGCGTCCACCATCAAGCTACATGCACCCGCAAAGCTTAAATGGCCGAACGACCTATTATTGAACGGTAAAAAGCTTGCTGGAGTATTATGTGAATATGTTCCTGGCACCCCTCCAGCCATTATTGTGGGAATTGGAGTCAACCTCAACCACACCCAGTTTCCTGAGGACATTCAAGGTCAAGCCACCTCCCTGAAGTTGGAAACCGGGAAAACTTTGGATCGCACAACCCTTGTACTCAGTCTTCTAAAGAACCTTGCTACCGAGTATGAAGAAATTTTGCAGGGAAATATTGGTAACCTGATCCGTAAATGGACCGACCAATCTGAAATGTTTGGCCAAACCGTGACGGTCTATCAAAAAGGTGAAACCCTTGTAGGCAAAGCTCTAGGACTCAACCCTCAAGGAAAACTGATCCTCCAAATCCACGAAGGAGAACAACGGCTTTTGGATTCCGGCGAAGTCAGCTTCAATCCCATTTAAATAACTGCTTAATGGGTTGTGGAAGTTCTCAAGCCTCACCTGGTTATGGGGCGCTTGCAAAATATAAGCAATCCCGCCCTCTACAAAAGACTTGCCCCCCCTAAACCTTTGTACCTAATATAAGCAACCCGGTTATCTCCAATCAATCAAACTAATCATCAACAATTTATTTTAGTAGAGTTTTTTTCAATTTAATCTAAAACACAGTTAATAAAATATAATGTACTCATATTATTATCCCAGCTAATTATGTCAGGGTCTGCCGCATTCGCGAAGGAAACCGATCACAAGTCGGGACAATATATGGTGAATAAATCACTTTAGAAAGTCGAATTGATGAAGGAAGTTCATTCATCATCAAACTCCCAGATAAAAAATAGTCTGAAAATATGCTCTCATAGCATTTTTAATGCAACAAACTTCTTACTCGAACAGAGTCCCTGGGCATCGGTGGTGCCTTCCTCTCTCTTATACGACTGATTAATCTAAGAGCTACAAAAAGGTTCACCATAACAAAAATTGGAACAACAAGAGTTGGCGCCAATACCATGGGAAACTCAAAAATTGTTGTCAATCCAGGGGACTCTTCAATCATATACATTGCCCCCGGCAACCCAATATTAATTAATACCATCCCAAAAGGGACAATAATAATAAAACCTATTAAATTAATGATGATCGCAGACTTCTCTTGCCAAACGCCCCTATAGATTAGAAATGCCGCGACCAAAGTTGTAATGCCATAAAGGAAATCTGGAATCCCTACAAACTTTGCAAAAAACAAGGAAAATTCTCCGATATATCCCTTATAAATACCACCCAAGGCCAGGCTTCTTAAGCCCTCGAACCCCATAATCAAATGAAGTGGAGTTTGATCAATAATCGTATCAATTCCCTGCCGCAAATTTTTAGAAACCATCCAGGGAAACATTACAAGCAAAACAGCAACCTGTGTAACCCAAAAGCCCGGTAGCGAACTTAAAAAAGCACCACTTTGATAGTAACCACTCAACCCCAGGTAGGTACTCACCCCTCCCCATATTGTCAACATCATGAGGAGGAGATTAACCAGATTACTTTGTTCTGCACTTATCAGGGCTAAATTTTGAGTCTTCCTAACGACTCGGTAGATAATCCCAATTTGGATCAGGTATAAAATCGGTAATATTGAGAAGTTCATGAAACCACCTCAGCAATACGATCATCAAGCACCGCAATATTTTCGCTAATAAAGGCTTCGAAATTTTGAGCAGGTTGTCCTCCTACTTTTAGAACCACATCAGTGACTTTATCGAATCGACCGACTTGATAATCCTCCGCCACGCATGACAAGTGATCAATTAAGAAAGTCGGATGCCCCTTATCTGCCATAGCCTGCCGCCACTTTTCCAAGGGAATATCAACATATTCCACCGGCTTACCCAGTACGTCACCAATGATCCTGGCAATTTCATTTTGTGATAAAGCCTTTTCTCCTGTCACGGTATAGGCTTTTCCAACATGAGATTCTGGATTCGTCAATATTCCAACAACCACGCGAGCAATATCCTGGGCCGCTACGGGTGCATGACTTCCTTTACCGTAAGGCAAGAATATTTTCCCTTGAGAGGCAATACCCTCGGCGTTTAGCATCAGGAACATTTCTGCAAAAAGCGTAGGCCGTATATGAGCCGTACCAATGCCTGCCCATTCAAGCACCCTCTCCCCCAGCCAGTGCTGGTTCGTCAGGCGGCTTGGGTGTCCATGTCTAGCGATGATTTGTGACATATTGACCATAAACTCCAAGCCAACCTCTTTAGCAACCACAGCAAAGTTGGTTATGGCTTCCAGCAGACGGTCTGCAGGAGGATAGCAAAAATATGCGCGCTTAATACCCCTCATAGCTGTATGGAGAAATTGTCGATCAAAATAATCTCCCACTACCACTTCAGCACCCATAGATTCTAGCAATTCAGATTTTTCGCTATGCCTTCGCACCTGAGCACGAACCGGGTACCCCTTTTCAATGAGTTGCTCCACAACATGGGAGCCTGTTTTGCCAGTTGCCGCTGTCACCAGAACTTTTGTATTTTTCATGATTCTTCTCCCTTAGATTAGTGTATATACACGTTAAATGGAATAAAAAAACTAATAAGGACTTAGCTTTTTAACCGTTGAGGCTAAATTAGCCAATAAATCCTCCCACTCTTTTTTCCCCAGGGTTTTAACAACCTGATTCTGTATTCGCTTCCAATGGGTCATTGCCTGGTTCAAAACCTTTTTTCCGGAGCGGTTTAAGGACAAAACTTTTGTCCTCTTATCCTCACCGGGGGTCACCTCCACCCAGCC
>Ga0233439_10005342_pt1 | contig 11964 bp, 8 predicted proteins | sample SI_123_September_6_FD_182713 | JGI IMG/M metagenome (GOLD analysis project Ga0233439, IMG submission 182713) | Seawater microbial communities from Saanich Inlet, British Columbia, Canada - SI_123_September2016_100_MG | ecosystem: Environmental > Aquatic > Marine > Inlet | place: Canada: British... | reverse complement strand
ACACCCGGGCGACCGGGCGATCGCCTGAAGGGCCGCATCCGCTACACTGCACCGACTCAGCCCTCCGACTCCACATCAAACGACCCCACGCCTACCGCCCCATCCCGCACCTTGACCCAGCGCTCCGCGCCCGCCTACAATGAGCCCTGCAACGCTCCGACCTCAAGCCCACTACCCGAGGCAAAATCGAGGCAGCCCTCAAACAACCAGAACCCAATGCCCCCAGAGATTTTTGCCAGTTACTCCAGAGAAGACCAATCCCAGGTCTTCCCCATCGTGGACAAACTCCGTGAGAAGGGCCTTAACATCTGGATCGACCAGGAAGGCATCCACGGCGCAAAGCTTTGGAGTCAGGAAATCGTCAACGCCATCGAGAGCAGTAAGGTCTTCATTCTCTTCGCCAGCGCCAAAGCCTTCCTCTCCAAGAATGTCACCAAAGAACTCGCTCTAGCCTCGGAATCTGACAAACACATCCTGCCCATCTTCATTGAGGACGCCGAAATTCCGGCAGCCATGAAATACCAGCTGGCAGGCATCCAGCACTTAGTTCATGAAAAAGAACAAACGGAGCAGACAGCCGACAATATCCTACGCACGCTTGGCAACCTAGACATCCAGTCTGCCGAACCCCAACCGACGGTCACAACAACACCATCCGCTGTAACAAAGCCAGCTTCCAAAAGCCCAATGGTAGCAGCCGCTCTCATTGTTGCAGTTGCTCTCATTTCTTTTTTTCTCTTCAGAATCGGTAAAACACAAGAAGATTCTACATGGAAAGTAAGCAAACTATCTGATAGTTTAAGCCATTTATGCGTCGTTACAAATTTTGATGACTCTAAAAATAATCTAGTTTCGGAGGAGAATAGGGAATTACGTGAGAAGATTATTTCTAAGTTAACTCGATTTAAGGATTATAAAGTAATACAGGGTTCACCCTTTTCTCCCGATTCAAGTACAGAGGAATATGCAAAAACTGCATTAAACACGGACGCTCAATTTGTGCTTCATATTTTTTATGGAAGAAATATGCACACCATCAACGCAAAAGCATATGAAAACACGAATAAAACTTTCTTTTGGACAAAGTCATTAACTGATAGAGATGTAGACGTTGAAAAAGAATTCCTGGAAGAATCTACTTCGATTATATCTGCTCAAATTGCTGGTTACGATGGGGCTATTCACAGGTGGATATATGAAAACTCGCAGGTCAAGCCTGAAAAGTTATTAAGCGCTGTTGAACTGCTAGCTAATGCTAAGGAGATATGGGAGATGCAAGGTGATCCAATAATTGCCACTGAGAAAGCACTTCGATTTGTAAATAGATCAATAGAATTAAATCCAAACAATCCATCAGCATATGCAGTTAAGGGGCAAATTTATGGTAATGCCTACACCATGAAACACACACGTATAACGAATAGCTTGGAACTCGCCAGGCAAGCTTGCGCAAAGGCAATCCAGCTTGATTCTGAGAATGGTATTGCACACTTGGCCAGACTTTGGATCAGCATGCATGAGAAAGACTTTCTTAAAAGCAAGCAACTTGTTAAAGATGCAAAAGATATTAATCAAAACGAGCCATTTCTATTGGCAACTATTGGATTTTATTATCTTTTTTCAGATAAACCAGAACCTGAATTAGGAAGGGCATACTTAGAAACGGCTATCAAATATAACAGCAATCCGCAATTATGGTACTATTTTGCATTGGGAGAATATTACGTTTCAAAAAATAATTTTGAGATGGCTTTGGAGTTGTCTATGAAAAGCCCCGAAATCTCTATGAAGACACCAGTTTACCACTGGATTTTAGGAGATAAGGAAATTGCTATAAAGAAGTTTACGGAATATATTTCGACAAAACCAAGCGCAAAAAAATTTATTAGGGGAGAAAAAGACAAAGATGTTCAGTCAAAGGGGTTGTATTCTTCAAAGAATCCCGTAGTTATGAAAGCCGCAAAAGAGCTATATCAAGCTTACACTAGAAATCAATCCGAAGCCAAGACGGGTGAAGAATCAAAAGCTGAAGGGAAATGAAACTAATTACTTCGCTGATAGTTATTTGGGGATTCATCTCGGTATTTTTAAAGAACAGCATATGTAATTATTATGGTTGGGAAATGGGTGAAAGTCGTGGTGGGGAATATTATTTTACCGCCGCTGAAGGTTTCACGTTCTTCGGCATTTTACTTTTAGGTTTGGGTTTCCATAGCTGTAGCAGGCTACTTGCTGCATAAAAAATATAATTAAAATCTGAACCAAATGAAACACCTCTTACTCACAACAATCGCAGCCGTGGTTTTGGTAGGGTGTGATGTCAAAAACAGTATGCAATGGACTAACGAGAAAATAGAACCGGCCTATGCCCTCGCGTCAGATCTTAGTAAAGCCACGATTTGCGAAGTGTACAGGGTGGACGATTCCTACCCAAACGAGCAGAAACTTCAAAATGGCGAAAATCTGCATGGCTATACAATTATATCGAAGGCAATTCCATTATCAGATAAATCAAGAAACGCATTATCGCGGATTTTAACAAATGCCAACACCTACATTCGCCACTCAGTTCCATTTGACTGTCTCTTTCGTCCCGGAGTCGCTTTCCATTTCACCGACAGGAGCATAAAAGTGGATCTCCTAGTTTGCTTCAGTTGCAATGAGTTGAGGTATTACTTGAACGACCAGATTGTTGAGCAAAGCTACTTTAAATCCAAAGAGCTTCTTAAACTGACAAAGGAACTGTTCCCGGATGAATAAAAACTCCAATCACTGAAATGAAACAAATACTACTCACAGCAATCGCAACCGTGATGTTGGTAGGGTGTGGTGAACAGTGTGGTTCATCCGGTATGATCTACTAATTTATTTTATAAAAAAAAGCAGAAGGAGTGGTTATCATCTTAATCAGAATTGCTGTTTGTTCCTTGATTATATGTTTTGGTTGCTTAGGGCTAAGAGGAAAATTCGGTGTTAGTTCAGGGGTGGAGATTGCTGAAACTGCTGCACAAATTTTTGAGATTAGTCTCACGAGGTTTTTTTTTAAGTATCATCACAACAGCTGTTTCGCTCGCGATAGCGACTTTGGTTCACAAGAAATTTGCTAAGCCTATATTTTACATTTATTTCACGCCGAGCACTCCGCAAGAAGCAAAGCAATCAAAGTCGCCAGTGTGATTCAACCAGTTTAAGAGTTATGAAACAGCTACTAATCACAATCGCAGCCGTGGTGCTGGTGGGGTGTGGTCAGTCGCAGCAGTCGACTCCAGTACCCGAATCGAAACCAGTTGAACCGGTTGCCGTAGCTGCAAAGCCAGAAATGCCGACAGCCAAAGCACCAGACATCCCAATCCGCGAAGCTGTTAAAACTGGAAACGTCGAAGCCGTCAAACAGCACTTAGATGCTGGTGCGGATGTAAATGCGAAAGGTAAATATGGAAGGGCTCCTTTGCATTATGCGGCTTCAAGAGGTCTCAAGAAAATCATCGAACTACTAATTGCTCGCGGTGCGGATGTGAATACGAAAATTGAGGTAGGTGATTACATAGGCCAAACACCGCTAGATGGAGCCATCCAGTGGGACCGAACAGAAAGCGCCGAACTCCTCCGCAAACACGGCGGCAAGACAGCTGAAGAATTGAAAGCCGCTGGCAACTAAACCAAAACAGGCTTCGTCGGCACACATTGCTGAGAGGATTAAGATGAAGTGCCACGTTGGTTTTGTACGTTGTAAATTCACACAAAAAAGTCGGCGCTGATTCGCAGCTTATTTTATTTTTATAAAAGACCAGCGGATCAATTCCTGACGATCCTTGATCAGGATTCCGTCTTTAAGAAGAACTGGCGCAGACCAAGTTGAGCGATCAGCCACTTTGTATTCCGCGATCTTTTTCGACTCGGCTCCCTTGGCTTCGATGATTTGCAGCTGGCCATGGTCGAGCAGGGCAACGATATGTCCGGGGATGGAGAGAAACGCCACGTTTTGACCCACACGACTAGGGCCCTGCCAAATGATGTTGCCCGACTCGGTGTCGATACAGAAAAGCCGGCCCAAGCTATGATGAGTCATGCCGTAAAGCTGACCGTTGTTAATGACAGCTGTGCTCATCTCCAGAGAGGCGCGTTTTTGGTGCCATTTTTCGGTAACGACCCATTTGCCTTCTTTAATATGCGGATGAACACTTCGCGTGCCACGGTTGTAGCCACCCACCAAAACGTGCCCGTTGTGGATCGTCGGAGTCGGCATGTTCGCCGCGTCAGGCAGGTGGTACTTCCAGAGGAGTTGGCCGGACTGAATTTCGACTCCAAGCAGATCCTCGTGGTTCCATTCGACGATTTGTCGTACGCCTCCAAACTCACCGAATAGTGGGGAAGCATAGGCGGCTCCGTTTTTACCATGCCGCCAGATTTCCCTTCCCGTTTCTACATCAAGTGCTGCAAGAAAACCCTTCTCGTCATCGCCAAAGTGAACATAGAGCCGATCATTACTTACGAGGGGCGAGGTAGCCATACCCCAATATGGATGAGGGCGTTTGCCAAACTTAGAGCGATGATCGACTGTCCAAAGTCGAGTCCCAGACTTGGTGTCCCAAGCGGAAAGAATACCGTTTATTCCCACGGTGAACAAACGACTATTCGCGAGCGTGGGATTTGATTTAGGACCCTTGCCGTGAGACTCGGCACCGCCACCTATTTTGAAAGGAACCGAGTAGTGGTTGCGCCACTTTGTTTTGCCTGTTTCTAGGTTGAGACACCAAATAGCTTCATCATCCTTTTGACGGGTGTGAAGGTAAATGAGTCCGTCATTGACAACTGGAGTTCCATAGCCGTCGCCGACGTTTACCTTCCAATCCTGCTTAAGTTGCTTGGGCCATTTTTTGGGCGGTTCAAAATAGGAGACCCAGCCATTGCGATTGGGGCCCAGCCATCCTGGCCAAGCGACCTCTGCCAGGCTTCTCGATGAGGTTAAAATGAAACCGATAACAACTGCAAAAAGTAGTGTAAGTCGCATTATTGTAAGAATACGGGTTGAAATTAGGTAAACCCTTTGCTTCCGACGAGTCCGAAAAAGCACCAGTATCATCAAGGTCAAATTGATTCCTCCGCAAACACGGTGGTTTCGGTTTGTTTGCGCTTAATGGCCCAATCTATCGTATCGATTTCATGGGGAAAATAAACCGAGCGCCATCCGTTTCACTTAAAAACAAGACCTCTTCATCGAAATTGCTAAAGTGGAGATCTGGTTTGTAGTTATCACCAAATACACCGGGGCTATGAGTCCCTTTTCCAGTGTCTAAATCGATGTGACCTGCTGACTCTAGTGCAATGGATTCGAGGTGTAGGTTTTTTTTTGCGAAAGACCACTATTTCCTTCAAATGCAGTTTTGGCCCAATCCCCCAAGTGTAGAGAATTTTACCTTAGTTTTTCTCGTTAGTTTGAAAGTATGCGACACCTAGTCCCTTGCTCTTCTCATTTAGTAGTTTTCGAAGGTTGCCTTTCTGCTTTGCATTATAGGAATCTCTGGACAGTTTTCCCTTAACATAATTCGTTCCGAGTTTTGTTTTGGAAAAGAGTTCTTCTAGATGCTTCCGGTTAACAAAGTCGAACTCATTAGCATCTACGTTTGTAATTCCCCCAACGAGAAATGCAGCCGCTGCTATTACTCCTAATGTTTGTATTTTCATTATATTATGTTTGTTTTCGGAGCCAATAAAGCATGCATTGACTTAGGCTAAGAATCTGTCGATCGCCCCTTTCTGTTTGAGCCGATCGCGTTGCATGGTCAAGTCCAGATCACCGTAATGCTCGATCGGGTTGCCGTAAGCGTTAAGCAACGTTGTGTACCAATTGCTTAATGTCTTGTGCCCTTCTGTTCCGTGAAACGGCAAGCGGATATAGCGGCCCGCAAGGTCGAGCTTCGAGTTCTTCCCTGTCACCAGAACCATCGGTGCCTCCGTATCCGGGCCATGATGGCCAGCACCTGTTTCAGGCATGTAGATGATCGTCGTGTTGTCGAATATAGTGCCATTGCCCTCAGGAATGGACTTGAGCTTGGTCACCAAAGTCCTGACTTGCTTCATGTGATGGGCCTTTATCGCATTTCTCATTTTAGTAGCGCCTGAAATCTGGCCGCCATGCCCAATCTGGTGGATACTCGTTTTCTGCTCATTCTCAGGCAGGGAGGTGATGTCGGTGCCCAAGTCGTCAATGGTGTAGGTAACAACGTTGGTCAGTCCCGATGCGAGCGCTCCTACAATGACATCAGTAAAGGCGGTTTGCTTCTGAGGAAGGGTTGCATCTGCCCCACCATCAGCGTGGATCGGGTCAATGTTCGGCAGGTATTGCTTAATCTTGGTGCCCAACGACTCAACCTTGGCCCTACGGTCGCGAATGGACTGGAGCGAATCGACCTGATTGCTGATCTTGAGGCGCTCATCACCGTCCAACCCATTGAGTTGGCGACTTTCCTTGTCATGCAAATAGTCGAGCAGAGCTCTGTCGGAAGCTGCTTCATTGGCATTTGTGACGGACTTGAACAATTCCTGATAAGCCGTCATAGGGTCGGCGTAACAGTAGTTACGTTGCTTTGCCGCCGGAGCAGAATAGCCCGAGACAATACCAGTCCTGTGATCACGCCCATGGGGCACCGCCAGTGACATCTCGACGTGACCGAATGGAGAGGGGAACAGCTTTGCCAATTCAAAATCAACGGTCGCCCACTTGATGTTGCTGAGGATGTCGCGTCCGGCTTTATAGGCGCCCATGCAACCAGAGTAAGAGTAGTGCCCACCTCCGCTAACCGACATCGAAATGCCGTGCAAGATAGTCATGTTCTCCTTATACACTTCCAACCCACTCAGCCAGTCGGGCAATTCATGTTTCGACAAATCCACTTCGAAGGACTCCTTCTCATTGTGCTTTTTCAACTCACCGGCAGAAAAGGAGGGTAGTCCAAATTGCGCAGGCAGGTTTCCGTTGGACTTGCGGATGAATACGAATCGGTGAGGGCCTGCACTTGGCCTCTTCGCCGTCGCGGCCATGAGGTGATTGAATGATGGGGTTAGCGCAAGGCTGGTAGTCCCCAATGCCGTTCTTTTAAAAAGTTCCCGTCGGCTGATCAGCATATTCTAGTCCTCGGAGTTGCGTTTGCGGTAAATAAATGAGTCAGATGTTAAAAGTGAAACGATCACTTCGTCAAAGCTTCCGTTACTATCTACGTAAACCCTGTCCGCGTCAATCAACGTCTTGGAGTCCGAAAGTCTTTCATTGCGTCCCAAAAAGTAGCGAAAGGCATGACGGATAATGGACTGTCGCACCTTTTCCGATTTAGCTAGTCTGTCGATCAAGTCGAACGCATCTTCGACGTCGCCGTCTAGCGTCGGGTCCCCTGTTCCTATGAGCATGCCACGTGGATCGACAGGCAATGTCTTGTAAACCGGGAGCGAGGCGCCAAAGGCATTAACTTCGCCTCGTTTGGCTTTCTTGAGAAGATTTTCCGGATGCTCCAGGCTTTCCTTAGTTCGGTAACGGCCAAAGTCATCGTAGATTTCAAAGGGAAAACCAAGCGGATCCATCTTTTGGTGACACCGCCAGCAGTACTCGGCGCCAGTCTGCTTTTCCATCCGCTGACGAAGTGTCTTTTGATGGTCCGGCGGGATAACCGCATCCACGGTGATTGGTACATCAGGGATCGTCCCAGCCAACAGCTTTTCGCGAATCCATTTTCCGCGATGGATAGGATCCGTTTCCAAATTCTGTGAATGAGCTATCAACCAGGCGGGATGAGTCAAGATGCCTCTACGATTAGGGATAGCGGCTGGCTGGACGGGCGGGTAGTCCCATTTTTGCCAGTCTATGTTCCAGTACGAGGTCACCTGCTCGCCGCGCATCTGCTGCCCGGTTCGACCCAACACGTTTCCGCCGTGCCAGAAGCCCATTGACACTTTCATGTAAGGCATGCCGTTGGCTTGTCCTGCGCTGAAATGACGTTCTAATGCCGGCATCACTCTTTTTAGGGTGTTCAGCAGCGACTTGTCATCACCTCCACGAACCTTGCGGAATTCCCAGACCGTTAGCATGAACTCCTTATAGGGGGCGACGTCGTCTGGCTCCCATGTTTTCCACTCGAATTTCCTGAAATGCTCGTAGACCCTCTTCAGTTCATCCGATGCAGCCTTCATATTTTGGTTGTCGCCTGAATGGTATATGTAAAACTTGTCGGTTGTAAGAAGCTCTTCAAAAACTTGTTCATCCTTTTCAAGAATATACTCAACCAACATGTCCGCCTCGTCGATCAAGCGGCTGACCGCTTGCTCGTGACGTCCTGCGCCGAAACGTGAATCGTCCTTGAAAACGTCCTGCGCTTTGGGGTAACCAAAATATTCTCTGAAGAATCGCAACTTGCGAATCGGTTGGCGGGTAACGCTTGCGTTGAGGTTGGCCGCCTGTACGTTTTCATCGATGATGTACCACAGATCACGACGGCCCAGAATCCGGCGTACCTCTCGTTCGTAATCCTTGTGCGAATTCAAGCGCCCCTCTTTTGCTGCTTGGACCAGAGTTTGATCCGGGCTTGCATCGGTCAACGCGTAGGCCAAGGCATAACTCCCGTTGCGTGGCGACATCATTCGCCGACCGTGCTCGTCCGACTCGCCTTCTCCGAACTCGTTGCGATAGGCAAACTCCGTGCTCAGCACAAGTGACTCAATTAGCTTTGCGATTGCCTTATGCCGACCAAGTTTGGAAGAGTACACTTTGAATTGCTTGATGTTTTCATCCAACTCCAAATTCGTTGGATTGCGTTCGAAGATTTGCGCATACAACTCCTCCAAGAAGGGAGCCATCAAGGTTTCATCTGAGCCTCCAGCGGATTCCAGTTCAGCCCTGAATGCCATCTGCCAGTCTGCCAAGCACTTCTGGATGATCTGGTGATGCCGATCGCCTTGCTTGCGGTGCTTCTTAATGGTACTGGCAACAATTACCATCTCGGCATCATTGAGCGGCATGTACTTTGGAGCGCTGAATTCACCATTTTTGACATACTGGTAGAGCCTATTCATGTCCCATGTGTCGTAAAACAGCTTCATGGTCGTGATGCGGTTTTCAATGCGATAGTCGGTAACGCCCTCCCAGTACCATTCTTCCTCGCATTTCTTGATGATGTTTTCGAATTCAGCAAGATTGGCACCGCTGTAAGGAGCCCAGACCGGCTTTCCACCGCGATCCAATTCAGATTTTTCTGTGATTTCGGCGACCTTGAAAGCAGTGTGTTTGTGGGTGGCGATGCCCTGCAGGATTGCACGGATATCCTCTTGGTTGAAACGGCCTAAAAAATCTAAGTTGTCATGCCTCTTCTTTATGCCGCTCGTCGAATGCTTCGGTGGTCCAGGATAGGGGGTTTTCTTTCGGACAACCTTTGGCAGGAGCATTTCCTGACTCTCCCCGTAAATATCGCTGAGCAAACGCTCAAGAAAGGAATAGGTCCTCAGGAACCGTTCGCGTGAACGCATAGTCTCACGGTGATCTAGTTCGGTCCTCATCAGGGCATACATTGCCGGGTAGTGCGCCTTCGTGCTCCTCTCGGAGGACATGTGTTCCGCAATCCGCTTGGCATTACCCAGCATAGTCAGAAGTTGGCCAGTTGTAAGCCGCTTGTGAGAGCTGTATCGAACGCCTACATCATCCGAAAGCAAATAGGGGTTAGTTATGGTTCTGCGGAATTTGTTTCCACGCTCTGTTTTGGGACTCCAGTGAACGCCGCTGTCACCGTGCACTGACTGAGCAGTCCCATATATTGTCCGCGTCGGATGGTAATTCAGCAAATGATTAATTTTCTCGTTAAAGATGAATTCGCTGATTAACCATCGCCGATCTGGCGTGTAGCCAGGCTCTTCGGCGTACTTGCCGGAGAATAGATCCTCGTGAGTAATTACGTTCCCATACTCGAACCGCCGCAGTTTTTCAGCCAGCGCCTGCGCCGCCTTACCGGTAAGTTGGCTGTTTAGCCAGTGCAGCAAAATCTTTCGCGCAGCTTCATTCGGTTGTTTGGCACTCTCGGGGGGCATCTCGGCAAGTCGGATTACTTCCTGCACCTTGATGTAGAGCTGATGGCGATCGACTACGTCGATGGTCTCCAAAGAGTCTAGCCGCAGATCGCCTTTTTGTTTCTCATTGCCATGACACGATACGCAATAATTATTCAATACACGCGTCGCTTGCTCATACAAATCTGTCGGATCTAAATTTGCATTCGAAATCCTATCTTTTGGAGGGACAGTCTGCCCAATCAGCTGCACGGAATACGCAGCCAGTAGGGCCATAAAGCCACATAGGCTCAAAGTGCAACCTGTTCCATTAATCATAGCTTCAGAAAAGAGCTGTACTTATCAGCAAAGACTGGGCTTGGTCTACCTTTTTTACTTACTGGGCGAATTTGTAGAAGGTTAAAAGATTTAATGCCCTAGGGCATCTGAAAAAGAGTTACTCAGATGAAGCTCATTGAATCCGTGGTGAAAACCCGAATCCTCACTGGACTATCGTAGTGGTAAATTGTTCAGACAGAAGGGTGAAGGAGTGGAGCTGGTGAAGGGAATCGGACCTTCTGCCCCATTAAAACCCAATAGGCGATCATGCGAAACACTGCAAATCCCAGTACTGTCTCTACCTTATTCTCAATGAACCTCACACTATTTCAGTGTGTTGGTATGCTACCTAAACCTAGCCGAAAAAATTAATCAGGTTGGTAACCTTGCCAAATCCAGATCAAGGTATCTGCAAGAGTCTGCTCATAAACCCGCCGGTCGCAATGGCTGGAAGAACGGCTAAATATAAAACGATAATTATACCCTTTTGCTTTAAGCGTTGCTGCCGTGCGCTTGTTGGCCATCACCCAATTATGATGGGACAATTCCGTACTTTTTGCGCCATTGTCGTTTTCAGATACATGAGTAAAAATGCGCAGTGGTTTTCTAACACTGTTTTCAATCAACTTTTTTCCAGAGTGGTACTCCCATGCCCCGAGTGGATATTTTGATTCTTCTGGTGCATCATCATCTTGCTGATCAACGAATGTACCTGAATACGTAATTATGCGCCGGAATAAGTCGGGGCGAAACCAGCCCATCGTTAGAGCTGCTGCCCCTCCAGAGCTACAGCCCATTGTCGCTCTTCCCCAAGGGTTAGCTGTAAAAGCAATATTAGGATAAGTTGCCTTAATCTCACGGTTGTTCAATACGGCAGGCAAAACTTCATCATTTATAAAACGTGCAAATCGATCTGAAAGAGTATCATACTCCAACCCCCTTTGACTTCCCTTGCTGTCGTTACCTCCATTTTGAACAGAAATAACTATAAAAGCTGGAATTTTACGTTTTGGATTTTTTGTAATTGTCAAATTATCGAGTGCGTTTTTCACAAGGTTTAGCCGACTGGGGCCGTCATGCATTACGAGAATTGGAGCCTTTGTTCCATTTTTGTAAGCAGCTGGCACGTAGGCATAAATCTTTCTTTCCTTTCGAACGCGTTTCTTGGGGTTTAGTGTAGTATCTGTCCCTTTAAATATTTTGCTATTGGCGAGTTGCATCGTGAACTCAAAACTTTTTCCCTTTGCATTCCCTTTATCTGTTAAATCTGGATGAACAACATAGTTTGGGCCGATTGTGTAATGCCCGCCTCCTTCTGAATTAGGATTCTCTGAATTTGAATCGGCAGAGAAACCAGCTCCAGCATTGTGAAAAACAATTAATAAAATATAAAATGATGAGAGGTTGATCTTAAGCACAGGGGACTTATCACCTCGCTTTATTGAAGCTTCAAGTTAATTAGTGAATTGATTTTTTGGGAGCATTGAGTTGGAGCGTCAGATCTCAAATGAAGCCCATTGAATCCGTTGTGAGAATCAGAATTCCCACTGCTCTATCGCAGCGGTAAACCGTTCAGAATGAAGGAAGAAGAAGTGAAGCTGG
>Ga0233439_10005339_pt1 | contig 11970 bp, 13 predicted proteins | sample SI_123_September_6_FD_182713 | JGI IMG/M metagenome (GOLD analysis project Ga0233439, IMG submission 182713) | Seawater microbial communities from Saanich Inlet, British Columbia, Canada - SI_123_September2016_100_MG | ecosystem: Environmental > Aquatic > Marine > Inlet | place: Canada: British... | reverse complement strand
ACTGAACAAACATGTCCATTATCAATATTTTTTAAAATACAATTGTGACATTTAGATTGATACACAATTAAGTTTATCTCGTATAGTACTTTTTTCATTAATTCATAATATAAACCTTCATATTCATAAATAATGATCCAAATTTCTTTAGGTAAATATTTCATTCTTATTATTATTCTATAAAAATTTTATTTTATTTAATCTATTTTTTTATGAATAGAATAATAATAATTAACGGGTCTATTTTTGGTTAATCTACAATCATTGTATCCCAATGGATGATATTTCCCATCAAACTGCCACATCCATATACCTAATTTATCATATAAAAACATGTAAATAAAAAAGGGATAAATGAAAGGAGAGACAATAAGTGCAATAATACTTAATAAATCTTCGGGTTTGTTTAAAGTACCCGGAGCACCAAAATGTTTTTCATTTTTAACACTAGCGTAATAATAATCAAATGTTCTATTGGAAAGATATGTTCTTTTGAATAATTTAGTTTTATCTATTATATCATGTAACCTCCTACCTTCTTCATCTGGGAAATAACTCCCACCGTAGCTTCTCTCTAAAAGATGTGCCGCAAATGAACTATTATACTTTTCTTTAACATGGAGACAATTTACAAAAAGAAATTTTTTTTTACTTTTTTTTTTAAACCAGTGTGATATATTTCCCATTAGATTTTCAATATTTTGTTTTTGTTTAGAAAATAATTTTTTGGGACAGTTAATATAATACTGCGTTAAATGCTCAAGGCTACCCGGAAAAATAATATGGTCAAATTTATTATTAAATAATTTATTTGGATTTCTGTAATCATGGTTATATGCTTCAATATTTTCATTTTTTAATCGTTTAACAGTAACATCTGACAATGTTAGTCCCACTGGATTAACATTTTTACTTTTAAGATATTTTAAAAAATCACCCGAGCCACATCCGCATTCTAAAACTGAATCGCCTGCTTCGATATTAAGTATTTTAATCCAATTATCAAATTTCCGAATATCATTTTCTTCCTGAGATTCTTTTTTTGATTCTTCATTTGGATAATAACCGTCAGTATAATTACCGGTACCCCTATTATGTTTTGTAAAATAACTTTTATAATGCCATATATCTGTTATATCATAAAACATTTTTGTTTTGTCTGATTTTGGATAAATATCTAAAAGACAAAATCTATAAATCACCTCATTAATCGCAAAAATAATCATATTTAAAAATATATAATAAATATTTTTTGTTTTTGAATACAATATTATACCAATAATAATTAAAAATACATTTAAAAAAATAATTTTATTATTGAAAATTTTAAAAAAATTTGGTAATATAAAAACCATAATAATAGCATAAAAAAATATTGATAATTCTAAAATTTTGTTTGATTTGTTATCATTTTTAAATATTTTTGATAATGTTTTTAAAAATATCATACACTTTATATATTAAAACACTAAAATAAATCAATTGGCATTCATATTGTAAAGCTGTTCGATTTTAAGAGTGAATGAGTAATCTGACTTATTTAAATCAATGGTTCTTCCAAATTCATCTAAAAGTTTTATACGTAATTTCATAATATCAACTGGTCCAAAATAACATCTCTTAAACCAAACTTCATCACCATTGGTATAATTAAAGGTGTCACTTGTATTATTAATTTTAGCAAATATATTATTATCATTAATAACGGAGTCTTCAAATGGTGATAACAATGTCTTCGCATAATTTTTATTAAAATCATCTATGGAGAGAAAAATATATCTCTGCCCCTGCGAATTTTGAAAACATGCTTCTGGTTCAAATCCTTCTGATTTATCAAAAGATACTTGTGTTTTTGTTACATAATCACCATCTTCAGTTGAATAATAAGCTTTTCTATACCCAAGTATCCATCCCATATTAAGTTGTATGGACCGATTTTCGTTATTACTCAATCTCCAGTCAATATTAAAATAAAGTTTAACACCGTTTCCAACTGTATTAACATCTGGTTCACCACCTATAGCCGGGTCTCTAATGTCCCTTAAAAATACTATTTTTTTGGAGTTTTTATCGTAATGACAACATACTCTTTTTAATTCGGATATAGCGTCGGGAGAAAATACATATTTATTTAAATAATCACATAATTCTCCTGCTGTGTAATTACCATCTTTAATTCTAATAACGTGTTTCTTTTTCTTTAAAATTTTCCAACTTGGTGATGCTGCTTCTTCTTTCTGGTATGTTTCTATAGTAAATTCGTTCGTTCCCAATTTTGAAGAAAATGTATACATTGTATTAGGTATTTCAGAATTCATTAGGGTTATTGAAGTAACATTTTTTAAAGTTTCGGGTAAATCAATTATAAAATCAGTAGATTGTTGATTGTAATAATTTTTTCGAAATAATGTATTGATATTTAATATTTTTACAGTTTTTTCCGTTTTAAAAGGATTAATCAAAGAAGTGACTTTTTCATTATATGTTTTTTTAATAATGGGTTTTTCTCGCGAAAATATCTCAGTTTTCTCTAAATTTGGCATAAAATTTCCCTCGGTTAATTTATAATCACTATCTTGTTCCAACATTTTTTTAAAAGCTTTATCCAAAAAATTAAGAATATCATCTTTTTTTGGTCCAGGTATATTTACTTCTGCTTTAACGCTTGTTAGCATACTGTTGTAACTTTGATTCAATACTGTTTTATCAAAATTCTTGGTAACATCTATATCAAACATATCGCATAAATCACTAAAAGAATAATAATTTAAATCAAGATTTAATTTTTCCATATTAATATAATAAAATGTAAGATTTTAATTTATCTTTATTATACATAATATGAATATATTTAGAAATAGTAATAAAAATAAAACAGCTAAAGAACATATTGAAAGAAGGCGTAATTTAAATATATTTTATGATTTATCTAACAATTCGAGCAATAAACTCGCATGTGTTAAAGATAAAAAAATAACACGATTTAATAATCACAGCAATCTGATTAACATAACTAAAGGATTTTTTGATTATTATCAGTCGGGAAAATGTAAAGATATAAGCAATAGCTTGATGTCATCATATAATATTGAAAATTTTCCTGAAGATAAATGTAAAGTTATTAAAAGTGGTGATGACAATACTGGAAAAACACTTTATGCTGGAATGACACTTTCAACAAATGACGCTCCTGGTGCCCCAATCGATACGAAAATTACGGACCCTTTTATAAAAAAATTTAGTGAAATTAGTGTAGATGGTATGGTAGGTTTGACGGATGATGGAAATCAATTCAAAAATATTGTCAGAAAACAAAAAGTAAAATGTTTTAAATTACATTCTGAACACGTAAAGAATTTGTAAAATAATATAAATAAATATATTTACTATTAGTAATGATATTATCGTTACTAATAAAACACAAAGAGTTATATGAAACGGAAATATGGAGAAAAAAAATAGAATTAGATAATTTAAAGGAACTTTTAAATGAAACTGAAAAAGTGTTGCGCGAAAATTGCGATCACAATTGGATTACAGATTATATTGATGATAAATCCGGTGAACAAAGTAATATTATTATTTACTGTGAACATTGTAAAATACCACTTCGACCAAAAAATTAATTAAAACCATCATCTACCGTCCTATTGCCACCTCTCATTTCAATAAATTTACTTTGTTCAGAAGTAACATCGGCGCAACCGTTAGAACCACTTACTGTAGAATACGAGCAACTTTCTGGGGAAAATTTATTATCAGCATAGAAAAACATACTATCGCCAGCACCACTATTTAATTGTTTTGTTTCATAGTGATTAACAGCATCTCCCCACTTTTTACTATGAACGCCATTAGACATACCTTTGGTTGTACCGTATTCGGCGGCCATTCTACCAATAGCGCCTTCTCTGCGACAAGAACATACCGTACTAGAACCAATGACAACTCCCAATAAAACGCATATAACTACCACCTCTAAACGTAATTTATATCCTAAAAATTTGAAATTCATTTTATACATAATTCATAGATAATAAATTTATAATGTATTATCTATTTAATTTTATTCTAATTTTATTCTAATTTTATTCTAATTTTATTCTAATTTTATTCTAATTTTATTCTAATTTTATTCGCTTATCCAATATATTTTCAACACATCCATTATAATCGAGTATTTTCACATTTTCGATTTCAATTGTGGACGATGAAGTTAATAAATGATAATAATGTTTGCTCTTGGAATCTTTAAATATTTCATGATTTATGTTTACATAATCTCCTAAATTATTAAAATGTATGTTTTGTCCTATTATATCAGTGTTAATTAATTTGTATTTTAATATAATTTCAGGTGGTATTGATTTTACTACACCATAAACTTGAGAACCATCTGCCAAAATGTCACCCTTTTTGATATCCTTTATATATTTCACTGTATTTTTACATTTTATTTTTGTTTTGGGATGTAGTAAAGAGTTAATTTTATTGTTTAATTTGTCTGTTTCAGCTATATTGAATATATTTTTAAAATACATTAGATCATGATTTTCCAAGTCATCCCAATCACTAAATTTAGTGTTATTTATAATGATTTCCTTTTTTGAGGTCACTAAACAATATAGTACGTCTGGTATAAATTTTGTTTTAACAGCATTCTTAGAATTTTCAACCTGTTTCCATCCCTCTTCATTGGAATACACATAATGTCCACCGGTGACATAAACATTATTAATTTTGTATAAATTTTCTTTATTTTTATTATCTAATTCAATAACCGATTCAACTATATTGTCATTTTTTAATTTATCACCCGGTTTCAAATTGCTGATTTTTTTGACGCATGTTTCTGTTTCAATCAATGTATCTTCATAAAAACACCTTCTTTCTTGTTCCATTACAGCTTTGCTTATATAACTTGTACCCACTGTTACAATAATCAACCATATTATAATTATAGTTAAAGTTACAACTTGGGGTAAAACAAATCTTATCAATAATTTCTTACCGACAGCATGCATATATAAAAATTGCGGCCACATGGCCATGAAGAAACATATACCAACAATCACAAACATAATAATAATTATGAGTGTGATTATTAGGATTTTAATGATAAATATCGTTACCAAATTGTATAGAAATGTAACGAACGTGTAACCGTAAGAAACTATTAAGAATAATACATTGACAAAAACACCGGCTGTTTTCATAAGAGTATCTTTAACATGGGTAAAAAAACTTGTAAATTCAATGACGATATTAAAAATTTTTTGTAAGATTAAATCTATAACTTCCATTAGTCTATTGCGCATATCCATAAAAATATTTTTCACAGAGTTAAACACTTTCATTAAAACTATAAAAAATGATTGTAATAAAGTAGCTGAATGCTTAACCGGTGCTGTTATATTAGAAATATTTGTATTCATTATTTCATGATTACATTTCTTAAAATTTTTTACTGTATAATCAAAATTATCAGAAAAACTGCTATTTTCTGGTGAATTTATAAATCCGGCAAAAGGTATAATACCCGGATCACATCGATACTTTGCCCAATTTCTTTTATAAAAATACGCCTTTTTTTTAAACCCCACGTATGTAAATAACACAAGTATTGATATAAAACTCAAAATTGTGAGCAATATGTCACCACTGTGTTTATAAAAGTATGTATCATATTTTTTTATAGTTTCTAAAAATTTCTTAAGTCTACCGATGTTACTCATCTATATTATATTGTGATAATATTATAAATCTTGGTCTTCCCAATCCCAAAATATATACTCGCCAATGGGTATTAAATTGTTAGATGTTACTAAACAAGACATTTCTTTATCCCATATATCTGTTTTTATAGCTTTGTCACAATCTTTTATCTTTATAAATTTACCTGTTTTTGGGTGTTTAATAAAATGCGAACCGCTTACCAATATGTCTTCTTTTAAATCTTCGCTATAAATTTTATAAAATGGGTTCGTTTTTTCTCCCTTTATTCTCAATATAGCTTTTACTTCTCCACCATCAAATAATTTATCTCCCAAATTTAATTCACACATTTTTTTATATTCACCGGTTTTCATTTTCATTTTCGTATTTTTATGAAAACAGTCGCCAACGTCTGTTGAATTATCTGGTTCTGGGTGACCACCACTGAACTTTCTCAAAAAGCCGCCAATGGGTCCGTTTATAGTACTTCTAACTGTTAATACTGTTCCTTGGAATAACAAAGTAATCGTCCAAACAACCGCCAAAATTTTTGATAATAAATCTTTAATATTTATTGTTATTAATTGAAATTGTGTTACAATGTTAAAAAGGAAGCCGAAAATATTTCCAAATATGGCCATTAATCTTTCTTTAACTTTATCAAGCATTACCCTTATCATATTAAGTGAATTCATCAGGTCACCACCCAAAGTAGATAATAAGTCAACTATATAATATATGGGACCCAAGAAAAATCCCATAAAACCCTTTTGAATATCGCCAATACATTCAACAAAATTTTTCCCGGAATCTTTTCCAAATGAACCTGCGAATGGCATAATCGCGGGATTACATTTATATTTTGGCCAATTTTGTTCTATATCTTTTGCCAATGCTGCTAAAGCTAATCCGAAAAATATTAATCCAAATACTATAAAAATTAAAAATGAAGCCATTATATCATAAAAATAACTCATTCTACTTTATTAAAATATAATGTTATTTTATTTTAGTAAAAAATAACATTATTTTAACATAGAATCATACCGGTAAAATTTCGATAGCTTCGCAATATATTATTTCATTATCACTTTCTGGTAAATCAGGAACAGTGGGTTCAAATATACGAACAAATAAATTTTTTCTTTCATAAATAGGTTTTCTAGCCATTTCTCTTGGAGATTGAAAGGCTAAGTAATAATCACTGGGTGGTTTACTTTTTTTTGAATGCCATACATTCGCATGATTACAATTAAAACATAAATTATTACAATGTAATTTAAACTTATTACAATGTAATTTAAACTTATTACAATGTAATTTAAACTTATTACAAGAACAATTTTTAAATTCACAATGGAATCTTCTAACCATAATATTTAATATATTAGTTATTATAGTATTTTTATTATTTTTTTTTGTAAATCATTCCCAAACGGTTATGTTTTTTTCCAACATACGTTTTACCATTGTATTTAAAAGAAGCCAATCCCTTTTTTTTAGCATCAAGCATCAATACAAAATACTTATTAAGTTTCCTCTTCTTCTTTCTTACTTTTTTTGTTTTTCTACCTTTTTTAGTCATTTTATCTGATTTTTCTTTCTTAACCTTCTTCGATTTTCTGCTCTTTCTACGGCGCTTTCTACCACCGCTTTTATTACAAGAACCATCAGAACAGTGAGATAAACTATCGTCATATTTTGCCTGTTCTAATGAATTTTGGATATTTAATTGACTACCTACAACATTTTTATCTCCACCAGCAACGACAGAAGCGTATTGGTCACCACCACCACCTCGCATTCCTTTTTTACCACCAAATTGGTTATTTAAATCATTTTGAACATCGCGTTGCTTTTCTGTGTTTTCATGATAATTATCTAAAATTGTACCTGCTGTATCGGATTGTCTTTTAAATTTTGAACCTCCTCGCATACCACTTTGGTTGGATTGACGTTGAGATTGACGTTGAGATTGACGTTGAGATTGACGTTGAGATTGACGTTGAGATTGACGTTTGGACTTACCCTGCGACTTACTTCGGAATTTACTTCGGGATTTACTTCGGGATTTACTTTTGGTCATTATATATTATAATGATAAAAAAATAATAAAGAAAAGATAAATTAATAATTTATATGGAAAACCAACAAAATTTAAATTTGAAAAATTTGATTAAAGACTACAAATATGAATCCACAACGGAGAAAATAAGAACTCTTAAACATAGTAAAAAAATACGCATGGATGTTGCGAATATATTAAACTTAAAAAAAAAGTATAATAAATTAAACGCTGGAACGCGTAGAAATATAATAGAAAAACAATGTAGTTTTTTATATAAAAACTATACTAACATATTTAATAAAGTTCTGAAGGATAATTTAAACATGGATTTACTTCATAAGTTTTTGGTTATATTGGAAAGCGTAGAGAACGGTAAATTTGACCAACACGAAGCCAGTGTTAAAGTTGGACAGATATTAAAAGAAATTTATATTGATAGTTCTTTGAGAGAAGCTAAAAAAAATGACAATAGGAAAAGAAATAAAAAGGTAAAGACCATTAAGCCTAAAAAGGTTAGTTGGAATGAATATAAAATAATGAATGAAAAATAAATTGAAATGTTTTTAGTTGTTAAATAACTTTAAACAAAACAACATGGATACTTCTAGTAAAATTAAAAAGATATTTTGTCCGATTCATGGTTTCATTGAAATTAGACCGCATATACTCGAAATTGTTGATACATATGAATTTCAAAGACTAAGAAATCTAAAGCAGCTCGGTGCTGCACATTACGTGTTCCCAAGTGCCACTCACACCCGTTTTTCACATAGTATTGCGGTGGGACATCTTGCGCGAAAAATGATTGAATCTATAAAAAAGGTACAACCTTATTTAGACATTAAAGAAAGGATGATAGAACTTGTGGAAATCGGAGGTTTGATTCATGATTTGGGACATGGACCGTTTAGTCATCTCTGGGACCATTATGTTATTTCAAAAGAAGACAAGGAACACGAAGAACGAAGCTGTGATATATTGAAAGATATGATATCAAAATATAATTTGCATATATCGGACGATGAATATAAAATTATTTGTCAGATTATAAACCCTTCAGGCGAGTTTAAATATCATTGGTATTATCAGATTGTGGCGAATAAACGTTGTCAGTTGGATGTGGATAAGATAGATTATATTCAGAGAGATTCCTTTTATTTAGGAAATGTTGGACTGAATGGTAATTTTGATAGATTGATTACGGAAGCCAGGGTTGTTTTGACAAACGATGGTCATTTGGAATTGGGTTGGCATCACCGATTAAATTACGAGATATTTTCGCTGTTTTCCACGCGATTTAAGTTGCATAAACTTGTATACACGCATCATGCTGTGAAGTCTCACGAATATTTGTTGTTAGATGCTCTAAAAAGAGCTTATGACAAACTAAAGAAAAATGAAATAAAATTTACTGATTTGACGGATTGTGCTGTATGTGATCAAAATGAAAGTAATATGATGAAAAACCATATGCGTATGATTCGACGCGATTTACCGAGTTTGGTAGGGGAAGCGGTTGTGGCAAAATCAAATCCAAAATACCATACAACAATTAAGACAACTCCTTTCCCAATTAGGATTGTAAATATATTAATAGATAAGATTGATATTGGATTTTCGAGTGGTGATGGAAATCCTATGGACCAAGTGTTTTATTATAAGACCGATAGAACAGAAAAAGATGCCATTGAAGGATATTTTATGGAACCAACGTGGTGTAAGACGGAATTCCATGAAAGGATTTTGAGATGTTATGACCTTATTGGAAAAAAAACTCCTGATGCGGAAGTAAATAAAACGGACGCAGGCGCATTTTGGGAAACATATAAAAAAGAACTTAATATTAAATAGAAATTATTGTTTTGATTTGAAAAATGTATAATATATTTTTCTTATTTTTTCTGGAATTTTACAGTATTTCTCATATTTTTTTGAATAAGTACAATATGTTAAAGCAATAGTTGGTTCTAAATTTTCTACACAATGCCACCAATTACGAGGTATATATATTCCATCACCAGCATTTAAAATAATTTCTTTAATTTCAACATCTTTATATAGAGGATGTTTTTCATAATCTGGATTAGAAAAATCTACTTCACTCCATAAAGAATAATGAAAATAATTGTTTATTTTATACATCTTTTTATCATATTTTGATTTGACTAATCTTACTTTTTTCTTACCATGTATAACATATAAAAAACATTTGTCGTCAAAATCAGTATGCCACGCAGTTTTTGTATTTTTTCCACCACACCAAAAAGAAAGAGATGGTGATAAATACTTGTCAGATTTTGTTGATTTAAAAATCTTTTTACAAACATTTATAAATTTTTTTTCCATTCCAATCATTTTAAAAAAATTATAATTATCTTCATATTTAAAATACCATTTATCATTGGATAAATCATTATTTATAAAATCTTTTATAGTTGATTTTTTATAATTAGTCCCGTCTGAACGAATATAAATATCATCGGGGTCGTTATTATCTTTAATATCTTCATCGGGCATATCTGATGAAGATGATGAACTTTCACATAAATAAATTTCTTTATCCCCGTGGTTATTTAATAGGTAATCAAATGTTAAAAAATCAAATTCTGGTATATTTAATGATTTAAATAAAGTAAAGTTTTTTTCTTCTTTATAATGATAATAATAGTAGTTGTAAATATAATTAATTATAACTAAAGAAAATATTATGATAAATAAATAAAAATATTTCATCTGAGATACTAAATAAAAATATAATAAATTCAAATTTTTATTTCAATAACATCTTAGCCAAATTACAATTTTTATCATGGTCGAAATTTATTTTTTTAATATTATCAATCCGTAGTTTTTTCCCATAAATATTTTTATTAAAATTATGAATATGACATTCAACAAATTTACCACCGCCACTAATAACTGTTGTCTTCCCATATTGTGATTTACCATTAAAGATGCCACAATCAATTGGGGGTTTCAATATTCATATTTGCGGTAGGATAATCTAATTTTCGTGATGTTTGATCACCTTTTATTACTTTACCTTCAATAGATGAAACCAGACTTTCAATAACATTAAATTTTATATAAATAACCAATAAAACTGAAAATCCCAAAATTAAATAAAACAATTTACACATATATTAATAACATATAATAAACTTAAAAACAATATAGTAATTAATATTGTTGCGGATGTGCCTGAGCGGTTAAAGGGGTAGACTTGAAATCTACTGGGCTAAGCCCGCGCGAGTTCAAATCTCGTCGTCCGCGTTTTTTTATATTTTTATATTTTTCTCTCGAAAAATATAAAAATAAATTGATATGTGTTTATAGCTTAATTTTATTTAATTGTATTATTAAAAGAATGAATAAATCTGAAAAATTTATAGAAAAAGCAAAAAAAATTTACAGAAATGAAACTGATTATTCTAAAATGATTTATACTAATTGTAAAAAAAAAATAAATATTATTTGTTTAATACATAATACAGAATATCAACAAACCCCTGATTCTCATCTACAGGGAAAACAATCCTGTCCTGATTGTAAAAATGAGAGAAAAAATAATTCAGGAAAAAAAAGAAGAAAAACTACAAAACAATTTATTGAAGAATCAATAAAAATTCACAGAGACAAATATGATTATTCCAAAACAAATTATGAAACAGCAAAAAAAAAGGTAACAATAATTTGTAAAATTCACGGTGATTTTGAACAGACACCTGGTAATCATTTACAAGGTGCTGGTTGTAAATCCTGTGCTGAAATTCTTATAGCAAATAAAAGAAGAAAACCCAAAGAACAATTTATTGAAGAAGCAAAAAAAATTCACGGAGATAAATACGACTATTCAAAAGTAAATTACACAAACTCTGATACTCATATTACTATTATTTGTCCTATTCACGGTAAATATCATACACAAACACCAGCAAGTCATTTACGTGGCAGAGGTTGTAATGATTGTGGTAATATTAGAGGTGCCCTAAAAAATACATTTACAAAAGAACAATTTATTAAAAAAAGTAAAGAAAATTTTAAATGTAGAGATTATGATAATAATTACTATGATTACAGTAAATGTATTTATACAGGGTGTAAAAACATAGTAAAAAATATTTATTGTAATCGTTGTAAAAAGTATTTTGACGTTTCGTGTGGAGATACACATTATACTCAAGGAA
>Ga0233439_10005338_pt1 | contig 11970 bp, 9 predicted proteins | sample SI_123_September_6_FD_182713 | JGI IMG/M metagenome (GOLD analysis project Ga0233439, IMG submission 182713) | Seawater microbial communities from Saanich Inlet, British Columbia, Canada - SI_123_September2016_100_MG | ecosystem: Environmental > Aquatic > Marine > Inlet | place: Canada: British... | reverse complement strand
CTTGTTCGAAGTATATTGGAGTCTCTCAAGGTGTTACGAGTTAAACAGCGACAGTTCTAACGCATTGCTGATTTTAAGGGAAATGCAGATTAAATTTGCTACGAATCCCCAGATGGAAAAAGTAGAGCTCCGCATTAAACAGCTTTCTGTCTAATAGCCTGACGGCTATTTATATGACGAAAATATCTAAAAATTTAGTAATCAATTTTTCACTTTTCCTGGTGCTACTGTTTTCCCCCCTCCCTCCAGATAGCCATGCTGTGCCTTTCATTGATCAGGAAGCCGAAATTGCTATGGGCAAAGGTGCCGACATACAAATTTCGCAACAATATGGAATTTATCAGGATAAGGAATTACAAATTTACGTTAACAAAATAGGGCAGAAACTTGTATCCCAGTTATCTGATAAAGTTTTTCCAAACTACTATTTTCGTATTGTCGACAGTTCTGAAATCAACGCTTTTGCTTTGCCGGGTGGCTATGTATATGTGACTCTGGGTTTGTTAGCCATGGTAAATAGTGAGGCAGAGCTGGCTGGGGTGTTAGGCCATGAAATTGGACATATAATTTTTCATCATGGTGCCAAACAAATGGTGCGTAGTATCGGTTCACAGGTGTTAGCCTTGGGTGGGGCGATCGCAAGCCCAAAAAATGCAGGTCAATGGCTTGTTGTCAGTAGTGCCATGTCTCAACAAATCCTACTGGGATATGGTCGGGAAGCAGAAATTGAGTCGGATCAACATGGAATTTTGAATAGCAAGGAAGCGGGATACAGTCCCTTTGGGATGTCCAGTTTTTTAAAAAGCCTGAGGCGTAAGGAAATCATGTCAGGACAGTCGTATCATGCCTTTCAAGCATCCCACCCAGATACTCGTGATCGAATTGTTAAGGCCCACCTTATGGCCGGACGCATGACTCATGCTTCGGAAAACGAAAATAGTTATCGTGATAGATATTTAAATAAAATCCGTGGTTTAAAATATGAAGGGCAAAAGCACGCTGGAGATAAAAAGCGTTACAACCCTCAATATATCGATTTTTACGAGGTTCAGGATGGGGATACTTTCCAGAGTATTGCGGCAAAGGAGTTGGGGGATAAGAGAAAAGATCTGGATATTTCTGTTCTAAATGGACGTAAGGAATCCAGCCAACCCAAGCCCGGTGACTTATTAAAGATAGTACGAAATGGTGAATTCAAAAAAAATAAAATCCTGCAACTCAATCCAAGTTTTGGCAGTAACTCTGCTCTGGATCTGCCTGCGGCGCGTTTAGGCAAGTATTAGCAGGTTTGTTTTGGAAGACTTCCTCCTCAGTAAGGCGCATACGGTTCACCTCAAGCCTGAAGGTGAAATCTGCAATCGACTCAAACAGGGAACTCGTGTAAAGACGGTCAAAAGAAAAGGTGACTGGGTTCACATCACTTGGCGTAGCGGTAAAAAGAAGGGATGGATACATTATCCAACTCCTGCACCGCTATAAGCACGCAAATAAAAACCCCCTGACGGTTCAACCGTCAGAGGGTTTACTTGCCTAACTAAACCTTACTTTTGTGAACCTACGAAGTTGAGAGCAGACCCCGCCTTAAACCAATTTATCTCGTTATCGTTGAGAGTATGATTGACTTGAAAGGATTCGGTGGACCCATCTTCGTGTTTGACATTAAGGGTGATTGCTTTACCCGGTGCCAACTGATCCAGACCTGCAAAACTGATTCGATCTTTGGCCTGAATCTTATCGTAGTCGGCCTTATCCGCAAACGTGAAGGGCAGGACGGCCTGCTTCTTCAGGTTGGCCTCAAAAATACGTGCATAGGAATTGGCGACAAAAGCCATGCATCCCATATGACGGGGTTCCATTGCCGCATGTTCTCGACTTGAACCTTCGCCCACATTTTCCCCGGCAAACGCAACCCAACCTAATCCGGAATCCTTCAGGTTGCGGGCAATTTTATTGAGTTCCTGATTTTCTTCTCCCGTCACAGGGTTGTTTCCATTTCCGGTTTCTGGATGAAAAGCGTTGGTCGCGCCCAGGAACATATTGTTACTGATATTGTCTAGATGTCCACGGAACTTGAGCCATGGACCTGCCTGTGAGATATGGTCCGTGGTACATTTTCCACTGGCTTTGAATAAAACCGGTAGATCTTGATAGTCGGCAACCGGATCCTGTTTTGGAAACGGATCCAGAAAAGAAAGTCGTTCACTGGTGGGGCTTATTACAACTTCCCCTGACATGGTTGGAGATTCAAAACCTGCATCTTGAGGGGTATAACCGTTAGGCGGAAGGACTTCTCCCTCAGGCGGTTGGAATTTGAAGTCATTACCATCCTTATCCTTTAAGGTGTCGGTCAGAGGATTAAACTTCATGGATCCCCCAAACGCCATCGCCACAACCAGTTCTGGACTACTGATGAATCCTAATGTCTCCGGGTTGCCATCGTTTCGTTTGGCGAAGTTACGATTGTAAGAAGTGAGGATACTATTTTTATCCCCTTTTTTCATGTCATCGCGTTTCCACTGTCCGATACAGGGACCGCAGGCATTAGCCAGAACGGTACCGCCCACATCTTCAAATTCCTGAAGAATGCCATCACGCTTGATGGTCTGATAAATCGTTTCGGAGCCTGGAGTTACCATCAGATTGGACTGAGTCTTAATGCCAGCCGCTTTCGCCTGTCGAACCAGGCTGACCGAACGTGTCATATCTTCATAACTGGAGTTGGTGCAGGAACCGATCAATGCGGCAGAAAGTTTTTCCGGATAATCTTTTTCATCCACTTCTGCGCTCATTGCAGACACTGGTCGACCGAGATCCGGGGTATGCGGTCCAACAATATGTGGCTCAAGGCTGTTCAGGTCAATTTCATAATATTCATCGTAGTATTTTTTCGGGTCCGCTTCCACAGAGGCATCAGACCTCAAATCGTCCGCATATTGTTTGCAAAGATCGGCAATGGGTCCACGGTCGGTTGCGCGCAGATACGGATCCATCATCTCGTCGTAACCAAAGGTAGAAGTCGTTGCACCAATTTCTGCTCCCATATTGGTGATGGTGCCTTTACCGGTCGCACTCATGCTACGTGCTCCTTCACCAAAATATTCGACAATCTTTCCTGTTCCACCCTTAACTGTTAGCATGGTGGCAACCTTAAGGATGACATCCTTGGATGCTGTCCAACCACTCAGTTTGCCTGTCAATTTAATACCTACCAGTTTAGGCATTTTAGTCATAAAAGGTTGGTTGGTCATTACATCGACCGCATCTGCACCGCCTACACCAATAGCGATGGTGCCCATTCCGCCCGCGTTGGGGGTGTGGGAGTCGGTACCAATCATCATGGTTCCAGGACAGGCATAGTTCTCATAAACCACTTGATGAATGATTCCAGATCCTGGCTTCCAGAAGCCCATGCCATATTTCATTGCGGCAGAACGCAGGAAGTCATACACTTCCTTATTTGTTTCCTCTGCGGCTTTAAGGTCTGCCATAGCACCGGTATAGGCCTGGATCAAATGATCACAGTGGACAGTGGTGGGCGCAGCTACCTTAGCCATGCCTGCAGACATAAACTGAAGGATAGCCATCTGAGCGGTGGCGTCCTGCATGGCCACCCGATCAGGATTAAGAAAAATATTGGAAACGCCACGCTCTAGCTTAGAATAGTCCGTGCTGGGATCCATATGGGTAAAAAGAATTTTTTCAACAATGGTCAGATCTCGGCCCAGATTTTTACGGGCGGCATCACAAATACTTGCGTAGGATTTAAACAGCTTTTCAATTGGAGCTAATTCCATTAACATTAGACTTCACCTTAGTTTTAAATGGGGTTTCAAATAAAAGGCCCGGCAATCCATACCCGGCCAAAATTTCAAATACACTAATATAATAATTGCCATGAGTTATCCCGGTTTTTAAAGGGATGGCAAATTGCAAAGCAAACAATCAAATCATTCGAGCCACTTTTAATTTACACAGACCACTTTTCGAGGCGGATATTTTGGCATGAATCTTAACGGATTTCAATGTTTTTCAAAATTAGTTTTTAAGGGCTTTTGCTTCTAAAAGTATTGTTATTTTAGGGTTTACCTTATATTTATTCAGGGCTAATATTATGTCTTCAGTTTTCGATTCTCAGGCTTTTAATGCCAATCTCTTTTTTCCTAGAGGTGATACAGGGTCCACTCCGGATAATTGCGATGAAATTCAGGTAAAAGTTGCACCGGAAACATCTATCCATGTACGTCGGCATCCATCCTCCGAAGCACGATTCAGTTTATTATTTTTTCATGGTAATGGAGAGATTGTATCGGACTACGATAATTTCGCGGAAATTTTTAATTCAATGGGGGCTGAATTGGTCATTGCTGATTTTCGTGGTTATGGAAGGAGTACAGGGTCCCCCACTCTCAGGGCTAGCCTTGAAGACGCGCACAAAATTTATGATGAACTTAAATCAAATGGTAAGTTAAAAGAAAAAGTCTGTATTATGGGCCGTTCTCTTGGCAGTGCGCCGACTCTGGAGCTTTGCGCCAAACGTTCTGATGTCGCAGGATGTGTTCTAGAAAGCGGTTATGCAGACCCCATTCCACTGGTAGAAAGGCGCGGATTGAAAATTGATAAAACCACGCCTGATGAAGATGAGGTTTTTAATAACAGCCAGAAGATTCGTTCAGTAAAATGCCCACTTCTTATCATGCATGGCTCCGACGATTTTTTGATATCACCCCATGAAGCCAAGTTGAATTATGATAATGCCGGGTCTAAATTAAAACATCTTGAAATATTGGAAGGGGTAGGGCACAACGATATGATGATGAACCCTTCCTATTTTTCTACCTTAAAACAGTTTTTTGATTCTTTGTGACAGGGAGTTTATTTTGAAAAAATTTTATAATATTGAAGGTTTGATTCGGAGCGGATTTAAATTAAGCCGTGACTATGAAACCCTCGATTTTACTTTTGCCAAATTCGGTGATGATGCAGTGCGAGAAATGGTTAAATCGCGCTCCATTAAACAGGTACGCAGACTGACCATCAATGGAAAAAAGTTGACCGCAGTATCGGCGCAGGCATTGGCGGGTTCTGACAAGCTACCTAATCTGGAATCCTTGAAATTGTATAAAAACAAAATAGGGGATGAAGGAGTAAAATATATAGCCGAATCTGATCGACTTCCAAATCTCAAATCCCTGCGATTAGCTTGGAATGAGATAGGTCCCGAAGGAGTTCGTAATCTGGCTGAATCCACTCACTTGGGAAACTTGACTTCCCTGACACTATCAGAAAATCAAATCGGTGATGAAGGGTTGAAATATCTGGCTGAATCCAAATCCCTGAGCAGTCTGGAGATTATTGATCTCAGGAAAAACCAGATTACCGATGCCGGAGCCGTTGCATTGTCTAAAAGTAAAAGCCTGCCTAAACTGCAATCCATCGACCTTACTGATAACGCATTAACGGTGAAAGGAAAGGATGCCCTGGCCGAGTTTAAAGTTTTTAATCTTATTCGCGCACGACTCAGTGAAGATGGCAACAAACTGGATCTCAGTAATCTGGGTATTGGAGATGTTGAGTGCAAGTGTATTGCTGAATGCGAAGATTTGATGGACTTGACCCATCTATATCTGGAACTGAATAAAATCACAGAGAAAGGCATTGCTCACCTTGCAAGCAGTGAATATTTGAAAAATGTTACCCTTCTTTCTCTCGATCGCAACAAAATTGGAGATGAGGGTTTTATTCATATCATTAAGTCAGAAACCTTGCAGAATATTCAGGTGCTGATGGTCGAAAATGCTGGCATTACAGACGAAGGCATCAATGTAATTTGTGAAGAAGAATGCATGAAAAATCTGCTCCGCTTGTATATTGAAGAAAACGATACCACTGAAGAGGGGCTGGAGCTACTGGCCGAGCCGGAGCATTTGCAACAACTTGAATACCCAGAATTTGACCGCGAAGAAGAAATAGAAGAAGAGGAAGAGGACGAAGAAGAATTCGAAGATGTCGAAGACATCGAGGAAATTGAGGAAGAAGAAGACCTCGATGATGATACAGAATATGAAAATCAATAGCTTCAGGTGAGAGACCTGTATTTGTCAAATACCCCCCTCCGGTTTTGAAGATATTTTCCTCAAAAACAAGAATAATCCGAATAAAAACTCAAAAAACTAATCTTAACTATAGTGGTATAATAGATTTCATCAAATAGAATCATCCAAATAAATCGGCATTAAAGCATCCTCTTGAGGAGAATTTCGATGTATGGTCGATTCTTGATTTATTTGTTCTCTTTTTTAACTCTCCTTTTTACTTCTGAACCTTCTTGGGCGGAAAAAAGCCAGGAAATCGAAATCATTGTGGACGGTTCCGGCAGTATGGCTGGAAAAATGGAAGGTTCCACTAAGCTTGCCATCGCCAAGCAATCCCTCGCTAAAATTGTCAACGAAATACCCCCGGGTTCCCAAGTCGCTCTCAGGGTCTATGGTCAGAATTTCTCTGTCGATGAAAAAGAACAGAGCTGTCAGGATTCTGAATTAATTTATCCCATGGGGCCAATCGATAGCGAAGTTCTTACTCAAAAAATCCAATCGATAAAAGCTAAAGCTTACACCCCAATTGCGTTCAGCCTTGCCGAAGCTGGGAAAGATTTCTTAGCCAAGGACAACAGGTTTATTATGCTGGTTAGTGATGGTATAGAGACATGTGGTGGGGATCCATGCCAGGTGGCCAGGGATATTCAGACTACGGGAGCTCCTCTTGTTATTCATAGCATAGGGTTCGATGTTGATGAAAAAGCCCGAGAGCAGTTAGTTTGTATTGCAGAAGTTTCTGGAGGGAAATATTTTGACGCAAAAGACGCAAAGGGCCTTTTCACATCCCTCCAAACGATTGCCAAACAGGAATTGAAACCGGTGGAACCTATGACTCAGGCCGAACTGCCTCTTGAGGAACCCCAAAACGAGGAGCCTAAATTTTTGGCGCCTCCCAAAAAGACACGTTTCGGTGAATGGATTCGCGGAGGGCGCTATTATGAGGATGCGATCCCGCTCAAACCCGGAAAATACCGTATTGATCATGATTTGCGGCAGGGGGAATATGATTACTTCAAAATCAGCCTTAACAATGGGCAAAAGCTTCGCATTCAATATACCACTCAGGACGAAGGAAGTGGTTGTGCTGGTGCGGCGATACATTCCAAGGATCGTCTCAAATTGTTAAGCAATTATATTGTTTATAAAAGCTCGACCGGAGAAACAGATCTGGAGGTGTTTGATTTGGAAAAGGCTCCCGTAGAATTCTATGTGCTTATCGGGAGTACCTGTCAGGGCGTTCAAAGTAAAGATACTATGTTGGATATTTTTATAGAAGACCGTTTTGATGGCGGGAGTGGTCAGGAGGCAGGCCCCAAACTGAAAAAACCGTTACCTATTAAACCAGGGAAACATGAAGAGAACTGGTTACAGCTCAAGTCTGATGTAGACACTTTTGTAGTCACGGGTAAGCCTGGCAAGGAATTGCACGTGAAGGTTTTACCAGAAAGTGAAATCGCTACATTAAAATTCTCTCTCTACAATGAAGACCGGGAAAGATTGCTTTATGCTCAGGCCAAAAATAATGGTGCGGTAGTAAAAGGTAAGGTCTTGGTGAGTGAGGACTATCCGGAAATTTATATTCAAGTTTCTGGTTTTAACGCTACAAAATATAGTTTAAAAATTCAAAGTCGGGAACCAAAGAAGTGATTTGGGAAAGGTTAACAGGATGAAGCTATTAAATTGCTTACTTGCTTTTTGGTTGATTTCAGGATGCATTACACCTCCTCTTTTGGCACAAGAAAGTTCGGGATTATCTCCTCAAACAAAGCCTGTTGTCATGATAATGATCAATGAGCAAATCTGGGTCGAAAATCAGGTTATTTATGACTATTACGGCAACTTGTCTAAAGTAATGAATATATGGACTAGCGTTTCCCAGGCGGATACCACATTTACAAGTGCATTTCTTGAAAAGGGGTTCAAAGTGATAGGTAGCGGGGTACCAAATACCACCAAAGGAAAGGTGAGTCGGGACGATATGTTGAAAGCCATGGAAGGAGATGACCTGACCTCTACTTATCTGGGGAATTATTTAAAGGCAGATCTGGTTATCGTGGGTCAGGTGGTGGCACGCGGTGTGACGCCATTGAGTAATTCTAGACAAAAATCTGCACGGGCCAACCTTAATGTAAGAGCTGTGCGAGTGGATACAGGTGAAATAATTGCTGTAGCTAGTGGGCAAGGCACTGCGGCGGCCATTGATGAAATAAGTGCCGGAGTAGACGCCATTAAGAGGGCCACTAAAGTTACTGCGGAGAAACTCGTTAGTACGATAATTGATAAAGTTCCATGAATAAACTTTGTATATCCTGGTTGAACTTTTGAAATCTATTTTTGAGGAGCGGTATCGTGAAAAAACCGGCTAAAAAAACTCAATTAATTCTCGCTTTAACACTGGTATCTTCCTTTTTGTGGATACCAGTATCTTATTCCGAAGAATTCAAAAAAACCATTGCTGTATCCAGATTTGATGTTCGGGTGGGAAAGTCAACCCTTGGAGAAGGAATGTCGGACATGCTGGCCGATTCGCTTATTCAAAGCGGAAGTTTTGTGGTACTGGAGCGTCAGACACTGGAGGACATCATCACCGAGCAGGATCTTGCTGCAAGCGGTAGAGCCGCAGTATCGAAATCTGCTCAGACTGGCAAATTAATTCCCTCCCAGATCTTGATCAAGGGAACGGTCACCGAATTCGATGAAAAAACCGAAAGCAGTGGCACCGGGATTGGATTTGGTGGGTTCAACATTGGTTCCAGTTCCACTGCGGCTCATGTGGCGGTTATTTTAAGAATTATCGATACTACTTCGGCAGAGGTTCTCGACTCCATCAGGGTGGAAGGCAAGGCAGAAGGAAGTGGGCTCAAGTTGGGAGGTTCCATTGCGGGTATTAGTTTGGGGACGGAAGGTTTTTCAAAGACGCCGTTAGGAAAAGCTACTCAGATTGCTATTGACAACGCAGTAGAAAAAATTGTTGCTCGTTTGCAAACGATTCCCTTTTCCGGAAAAATCATCAAGGTTTCGGGAGACACCATTTATACCAATCTGGGAGGGAGAAATGGTGTGTCGGTGGGGGATCTTTTTAATGTTTACAATCCCGGCGAGTCATTGATTGACCCTGACACGGGAGAAAACCTGGGTTCCGAAAAAACCAAAACCGGGTCCTTAAAAATCAATTCGGTTCAGGAAAAATTTTCCAAAGCCAGCGCAGAAACAGGAGAACTTTTTGAAAAAGGATTTCAACTGACAGAATAAAAGGAGTATGTCATGAAACATGCTTGGAGATATTTTTCACTCCTATTGCTACTGATTTTTTCTTTTTCCGGTTGCGCCTCGATGAATGAGCCTCTGGATTCTGCCAATGAGAGTGCCGAGGAAATAGGAAAACCTGTGGGGAAAATTATGAAGATACCCGGATCGGCTACAAAAGGAGCCGCTGAAGGCATGCATACAAAAGAGAACGACCCTAATAATCCTTATGACAGATAGCTGAAAAAAAAACTAACTATTCCAAAAAATAGCTGGTTGATTGTGAAATAGGGGATCGTTTATAAAGCCCCTGGAAGGATTTTTGAACGCATGCAAGCCAGATTTTCATTTCATTTTCTTTTATATAAAACATCCCAAAGTTTGCTCCATCGCCTGCCATTAAACATTCATAGCCGGAAGAAACCGATCCTTTGGAGTAGCTTTTTAATTCTATCCGTTATCCTTTTTACCCCCTTCCTAGATCGTTCTGCTCATGCCGATATCAGGGCGGATATTAAAATGGCGCGGGAAGCGGTGGCCACTGCGGAAAAGAATTTAAATGCCGCAGAGCGGAGGATAATTTCTTTTGCCAATGGAGAATTAACTTCTGCAAGAAATAGGTTTCGGGAAGCAGAGGAGAATTGGAAGAAATTCCGCAGAAAAATAAATGAAAAGGAACTTCAACTAAAAATAGAGTCTGAAAAAAATCGACTGGATCTGGAAAATGTATTTAAGCAAAAGAAAAAGTTTTCAAGCAAGTCAGAAACTTTTAGGAAATTGGAGAAAGAAATAAGGCGTTTGATTGGGGAAGCGGAAAATATAACCGCAAGAAAAAAGAAATTAGTCGATGTTGAGATAAAAAACGATCTGACTATTTTTAACGAGTATGTTGCGGCAGATTCTGACCTGTCCGCAGTAGCGTCTGATTTCAGAGAGGTCATAAAGGCTCGGGAAAGAGTTTTTTCACTTTTGACCCGCGTAAAGGATAATCTGTTTCAACTCAGAAAAGATGCTCCAAGCCTGCTGGAATATGAGGCCCCTCCGTTTTTGAAAACTGTCGAAGCTGTTAAGGACGAAATCCAATTTTATTATCATCAATGGGTGCCGATCGAAGTTGAAGAATTAGAAAAAGAAATTAGTGTCGTCCAGAATTTATTGTCTCAAAATATCTCAAATCGAGACGAACTTTTTTCCCAAAAAAAGGAAGCATTTAACAAATATTTTGAAGCTGGAATTTTATTAAGAGGTACTGAGAAAAACCTGATTAATGTAGTGGAAAGTATTTTCTGGTATGACCTTTGGCTGGATTTTTCTGATAAGACCATGGATATTATTTTGGATGCTCGAAAGGTTGGGCCGGCGGCTGCTATCATAAGTGCTGCTGGAGGAGAGCTTTTGGACCTTGGTATTAGTACCATCTTCCCCGGCGAAAAATCTCAATTGTATGACATTTCTGAATTTACGAGTTGGCAGATAAAAAAGCCAGCAGGTAAAAATCAGCAGTCTCTTGGGAAAGTAGCCTGGGATACTTCTAAGGATCTTTTAAATAGTAAGGGGAAGGGGGTTGTCAAAGGAGTAATTACAGAATTTATCGAAGGAATCAGCCCCAGCGAGAAACTATTGAATACAAATATCCTGGAATTACATTCAGCGGTATTGGAAGAAGTCTGGCCTCAAGCCAAAGCAACTGAAGGTTTTTTAGATAGGTTAAACGATGCTAATAAATTAAAAGATATTTCAGGCTTCACCAAAAAAGGGGCTCTGAGTTTTGGGACAAATTTCATAAAAAAGAAAAATATCGATTTTGCTAAAGAAGAAATGAAAAAAGTTATTGTTAATTCGCATCCTGACTTTTTGGAATACCTTGATAAAAGGGCGACCTTTGTTTTCACAGGCATGCAAAACCGGTATTTCGCCAATCAACTAGATGTGGTAAACGTCGAGATTACAGCTCTTGATGAAGTTTTGAACGACCTTCTTGATGAACTGGATGGAAAACGATTTAAGAGAAACCTAGACGAAGACAAATTTGCTAGGAATATCGATAAGGAATCGGTCAACCTAACCCTGACTTTTAGTTCAGACATTGATGATGTCAAAGTTGCGGTTGATGGAAGGCGCCTTAAAGGTTCTGTTGCAGGAAATATATGGACAGGTTCATTGAATAACACAATAGCCTTAGATGCTAACCTATCAATCTTTGGCGTAGATAAAGTTTCACGAAAACAGCTGGATGGGGATCCTGAAACAATTGCCCGGTTAGATTTGAGTTCAGATGAAAACTCTGAGTTCATAGGCTATGAAGAAAGAAGCGATATTACTCACACTCTGAATTTTGGGGAACCAGATACGCAAGAGTTAGCTGGATCAGGCGAATGCATAGATAGTATCACCTTTAAGAAGACGGTTAGGGCTATTGGTGATGCAGGTTTCGAATCCGTTGACGTTGATCCCTCTCAGAGAGCGCCTGATCCTCCTCCCTTGAATCATCATTATAGCCAACCCCACCGCATAGGTTCTCCGTTTACCCTGCACGGATGGGGATACAATCTTACGCTCAATTATTATTACTTCGATCTCGCAAACGATGCCCTATTGTATGAGCCTAATGTTTGGAAGGAAGGGCATA
>Ga0233439_10005337_pt1 | contig 11973 bp, 8 predicted proteins | sample SI_123_September_6_FD_182713 | JGI IMG/M metagenome (GOLD analysis project Ga0233439, IMG submission 182713) | Seawater microbial communities from Saanich Inlet, British Columbia, Canada - SI_123_September2016_100_MG | ecosystem: Environmental > Aquatic > Marine > Inlet | place: Canada: British... | reverse complement strand
ACGAACACATTCACCGTCATCACCAACAGACGGTGTCACTACAAGAGTTACAGGAAAGACATATGAAGCTGTAAAAAGTTCTTGTTGGAAAAGATGGCATGGTAATTTGGGAGTTGCGAATTGTTTTGTTTGTCAAGATACTGAATTACGTATGGATAATTTCCAAGCTGGACATATAACAGCACGGTCTGTTGGTGGTGCTGATACTGTTCAAAATTTAATACCAATATGTTCAAAATGTAATCAGTCTATGGGAAGTCAGAATTTGTATGACTTTAAGCGTCAAAACTTTCCAGATACACCATGGCCTGAACAAAAGGGTGGTAGTACTTCTCCTCCTCCACCGGTTCCTCCTTCTCCTCCTTATCCTCCTTCTCCTTCTCCACCGGTTCCTCCTTCTCCTCCTTATCCTCCTTCTCCTTCTCCCCGTATTCAACCTTATATTAAATCAAATCGGTCAAACACTTCCAGTACTTCCAATACTTCCAATACTTCCAATACTTCCAGTACTTCAAGCGAACCTACTGGAAACATGAACGCCTGGATAAACAAGCTCTGGAAGTTTGTAAAAGACGAATGTGACGGCATGGTAAGTAATGCAAAGAATCCACAAAAGCCGAATTTCAATGAACATCACTTTAAACAATGCCTTCGAAGCCTCAAAGAAAAGAATAAATACAAGTGCTACAAGGACTTATATAATGCATTTGAAGACGTAAACAGGCGTTTAAAATCTAGAAAAGTATCAAAAGAATTTGCAAATGACTATCCAGACAAATGGAGAAAGTGTCTTGACTATGAGTGCTTTATCGGGTTAGTTGATAATTTCTGTGACGATATGTATTATGTTGATACAGATTATTCATAAGCGGAAAAGTATTTCAAAAAATAAAAAATAATCTATGTAAATGAACATAAATTATCCACAAATTCCTGGAGACGTCAAGCTCCAACAAGGCCCTTTTAGATATTCTATGGTCAAGATGATTGACCTTGTGAAAGATGATTACACTATATGGAATGGTCAAAGAATATTAAACGAAGAGCACGTAGCACGTTTGACACGTTCTTTTCTTCGGTCCATAAACAGAACAACGTCTATTAAGTATTGTTCTAGTGTACCACATATTGTTGTTACAAAAGATGGAAAAAAGCATATTATTGATGGACAGCATCGTATGCGTGCATTCAAAACAGTATGCGAAAACTACAACAATGCTTTTGATGTACTAGTGCTATACGAGCAATGTGATACTGAAAGGGACATTAAAAGAGCATTCAAGCGTTCAAATACAGTATGGGCACAACGAGATAAAGAGCTTGACGAAATTTTCGTCAGTGACTCCGAGTATGAAGATAACGATAAAGAAGTACCAGATGAAAATATTGAAGAAGAAAACAATGAGTTTAAAAAGAAGCTCATAGGTAAGCTATGGAATGCGAAAATGAAAGATTACGGAGGCTTGAAAGGTATGATGAAAGCAACAACCAAACCACAAAAGCCACACTTAAATGCAAACACAATGTTGGATAAACTTGAAAACGCACTTGAAAGAAATTCCTTAAATTTTAATTCATATGAAGAATTAGAAAAAATATATAATAATGCTAATGAAAGTATTAAAAAATCTGCTCTTTGTTTAAAATTTAAAGAAAAAAGTCCAGATAAATGGATAAAATGCGAAAAATACGATTGTTTTATCGGAATTGTTAAAGACTTCACAGTATATATGACAAATAAAGTAGACCCTACTGTGGTAGTTGAAAAGCTTCGATACGAACCTCCTCCTCCAGCAGTGAGAAAAGCATTATGGGAAAAGTATTTTGGTACTAGCACACAAGGAAAATGTTGGTGCTGCGAAATACAAGATATAAGTGTATGGGTATTCCATGCAGGCCATGTTGAATCCGATAAAGATGGCGGATTACCTACAGTAGAAAACTTAGTTCCTCTTTGTCCAGGCTGTAATACTAGTATGGGTTCTATGAATGCACATAAGTACAAAGAAAAACATTTTAAAAAACTTTAAATTTTTGATATATTTTCTTTAAAAATATTCTTTTTTATAGAAGAAGTTCCTTTTTCTGATATTTCAATATAATTATAACATTCTGTAATAGGGTCATATTCAATGCATGGTAAATCAATAATACATTTATTTTCAACGTCATAATTAACGTGATAATCCTTATTTAATTTTCTTTTGCTAAGCAGTGAGATAAGCTCAGAACGCATCATAGCGCTTTTTGTTTTTGAAATAACCTCTTCCTCACACTGTTTATTCGTATAATTTATAATTTTTCTAACCTTGGCATCATACGGTAGTTCACTCCAAAACTTTTTTTCATCGTTTTGAAATGTACCATCAAGGACATCATCGGTAACGTTATGTATTTTAAACATTTTTTCTTCATCGTATGCCTGCATTTTAGAGCTTGCAGATATCGGATCAGCTTTACCAAACACACGTTTATATTCGTATACCATAATATGATTAACGCTATAACGTTAATCAATTTTAAAAACAAATTTAAACATTACCTTTGCGGTACGTGTGTTTATTTCCACCACGCGTAAAAGAAGGCTTATAAATACTGTCAATTAGTGCTAATTCTTCTGGTGTTGAGGTCTTTGTAACAGGCTTTAAATGCTTTAATTGTTCTATTGTTTCAAAAGATGCAGCCCAAGGCCCAGCGTTAATGTAACAACTATCAGCTCCGTCCATATACAAAGGCAAAGAAATTATTTTTAAAGACCAGCAGCACTAAGACGAACAAGAATGGAATCAAGTTGCTGCTTTAAAAGGTTATTTTCCTCTTTCACCAACGCTAATTCGCCTTCGAGTTCAAGTATGCGCTCGTTATCTGCAAGTTATCTGTCTGGACTGTTCCTGCACCATTTGGACTAAGCACGATATTACCGTCTGTATCTGTACTGCTTATGGTATTGCCATCAAACTGTAAGTTATCAGTTTGCATTGTTCCTGCACCATTTGGAGCCAATATAATGTGTCCATCCGTATCAGTACTTGAAACAGTGTTACCACTAATCCTAACGTTATCAATACTTGCTGAGGATGTAAGTGTTGCGTCGGGATATAGTAATCACACAGTCGCTGCATTTATAAAAATAAAATGTTTTTTAAAGTTATAATAATGGAAGTCTATTCTTATGACAAAGTGAGTGGTATTTATATTGGTAATACGATAGCAGACGAAGACCCAAAAAGGCCTGGGAATTATTTGTTTCCTGCACACACAACCTCTATGAAACCTCCTATGACAGACGAAGACAAACTTGCAAAATGGAATAGCAATGCGTGGGTCTTGGTAGATAAGCCTCCTAGAGAGTTGACACCAGAAGAAAAAGACAGAAAGAAATACGTTGCTCCTAGTGCAATGGAATTACTTCGCAATGAACGTAATAAACGCTTAAATAATGTCGAATGGATGCTTTCTCGTGACATATCAACACTTGGTTATGTAAGTGAAAATTTGAAAATTTATATGCAGCAACTTCGTGACCTTCCTGAAAATAGCAATCCACGAGTGATAATAGTTGATGACCCATTTGTTGAACTTGATATGGAAAGCGTACAATGGCCTGTATTGAATGTTTAATACTTTATACAAGCAAGCAATGCAATGTTACGAGGTCGTGTTTCTCCACCAAAAGCACTACCTTGGTCTGCAGTTGCATTTGTAAATCTACTACTAGAAAAATAAAAACTAGAAGCATTGCGATACTGTCCTCCTTCTTCCATAGCATATCTATTCGTTTCATAAAATGCATAATCTGCAGTACATTCTCCTCGTGTAACACTTAAATGTAATGCACCCCATATATTTGCAGTAGCATGAGTTTGAACGCTATTATCAAGCGTTCTATTTGAATAAGCTGAACCATAATTTGACCCAGTGTACGTCGGGTACTTATCAACTCCTCTTCCATCATCCCAACAACGCAAAAATTCACCTCGTAAATCAGGCAAGTTAAACGTAGTAGAACCATCTCCTGTTCCATAGGTTGTTCCTATGGAGTCAAAAAGGTCTGCATAATCTGTCCTACTAATAGCTGCACCATTACATTTTAGCCAACCTGTTGGTGCACCTGACCTTGCAAAGAATGCTACAGTGCCAACAATTGAGCTAATTTGGTTTGTTTTTACTTCACTTACGTTCATTTAAACGTAAGCCAGAAAAAAAATTTTTAAATCATACGGCGGAATTTTAAGGTAAAGTTTCCAGAACCTGACCCAGTTGCACAACGAATTTGCAACTTTAAGTATGCTGGCGTATTTTGCATCTGTGTTCGAAGAAACAATGGATTACCATTTACTGCATGTCCAGCATTGTGAAGTAGTATCTCATTATATGCGGTGTCACCTGTAACATTTGATGAATACCAACTCATAATCCCTGTGAAAATCATACTCCAATGTCCAAGACCCGAGTTAATATTATCAAATAATTGTACTACGTAACTTCCATCCGAAAGGTCAGTACCTATTATTCCTGTGTCAATCCAAGACGTAGAAACAGAAAGATTTTTAGTAAAAGTCTTGATTTCGTCTACATTAGGCGTTGTGCCTTCATTTAACGTGAGACCTTGATGACGTAATGTACCTGCTACATCAAGCTTTTCTGTCGGAGAGGTCGTCCCAATACCGACGTTTGCCCCAGGGTTAGCATACCCTCCAACCGCAGCAATTGTCATAGCAGTGTACAGTGTATCATCTGCCCTGACATTAAAGTTCAAAGACCAGTGGTCTCCAGTTGTACCAGCACCAGAATAAATTTGTGAGTAAATTTGGGAAGCAAGCTGTTGAGCAGTACTTCCTCTGTTTGCTATAAACTCCATACCTACACCCGAATTTCCATCTGATACATTATTAGCATCTGTATGTGCTTCTATACGCAATGGATAAATGACAGAAGTAGTGTCTTCGCTTTTGTAAAGATGTAATTTTGCTTGTGGGCTCGTCGTCCCAATACCAACGTTACCAGTACCATCAAGTGTCATCACCCGCAATGAACCCAATGTATTTATCGTATCTACTCCGTGGTTCCACAACCAAAAATCAATTGCGTTTGCAGAAGCAGCAGAACCATTATGTCGTGTACGTATAGAATGTGCGTAACCCCCGTTATCATAAGAAGAATTACTATATGAAAATATAATCTGAGCACTATCTGTATCATTACTGTTATCACCAGACCTAAGCTGCAATGCTCTTCCGTTTGTATCTGAACCCCCTACATCAAGCTTAGCAGCAGGACTAGAAATCCCAATACCGACGTTGCCGTCTCCATCAATACGCATTGCTTCTCGTAGGCTTCCTGTGTTCGCATAAAGAGTTTCAACAACAAAATTACCATAGTAGTTATTTAACCCAGGTTGTTGTACTCCTGAAATTTTTGCATATGTTGTATGTGGCTGAGCACCACCACCCCAAGGGTAACTCCTACCACCAAGAGCAATAGAAGCACCAACATTTTGTGCATACGCATTTGTACTATTTATCATAACAGTAGCATTATGGTCACCCGTGGAATAATTTGGAGCAATAGTTGCTGCACTTCCATATATCTCCACTGATTGTCCACTAGTATTACTATAAAAGGCATCAACAGGACTGTTCACTTGAAACTTTGTTCTTGGGCTTGACGTCCCTATACCGACGTTACCTGCACTATCAACACGAACACGCTCTGCATTGTCTGTTACAATAGCAAGAGACCCGTCGTTACCGAAATTACCACGTATGAAATTGAACAATACTGATTCGTTTGTTCCATGACGTACTCCAAACTTGGAAACAATCGCACCAGACGCATTTGAACTAGAGCTGTTTAATGCCTGTAGCTGAAAATCTGCATCATTTCCTCGTGTTAAAATAGCTTGTATTCTTCCGTCGTCGTTTGTTCCAATATCAAAATGGGCAGTCGTACTAACCGTACCAACTCCAATATTACTATCACCATTTGAAACAATTCCAATGTTACCGTAATCAGATACAGCTATAACGTAGTTTTCGTCAACAAAAAGAAGCCCTGCATCAACTGCATAGCCTTCAAACGTTTGTTCGTGACTATTTGAACTTCCAACAGACGATGTTTCAATTGCATGATATTCAACACTATCATACGTGCATTTTACGAGTCTATTAAATCTAGAATTACCTGACCCATAACCATTATGCTCAATGCTGATACTAAAATTTTCTTTATCATAGCCTCTGCTAGACGCTACGTTAAATACTTCAGTAAAGCTTTCTGTTGTAGTGTTTCCATTTTTAAATATTATTTTTCCAACAACATAACTAGCAGCCATATTTACGCTAGTAGGTGTTGCTGCTTTAGCAAGTAATATATAACCTTTTAACCCATTAAAAGGTGCACCAACACTCGGCAACGACTTTCGAATAAAGCGTGTTAAAACGTCTTGTTGTTCAAACGTACCAACTAAGTCTAACGTTTCACTTGGAGTATTGGTACCAATACCAACACTACCAGGACCATACGGTGAAAGCAATATGTTTCCATTACCATCTGGGTTTAACGTAAGGTCTTGGTTTTCAAGCGTTGTGCTAATGACACCAATGTTGAAACCAACGTTACCAAAACCGATAACACCACTACCATTTGGAACAAAATCAATATTTCCATTTTCATTTGTTGCAATAATGCTATTGCCTTGTATTGCAAGGTTTTGAATAAATACAGCACCGGTACCGCTTACTAACAAGTTCGAATTTGGTAATGCCATTTATATTATAAGATATATTTTTCTTTACCATATAAAATTTAAAAAATTATGCAGTTTCCAATGTAGATAACCGAGACATTATATCTTCAAACCGCAGTCGCATATCTTCTATTTGTGCCTTAGCCATATAAAGCTCATCTTGTACTGACGTTAATTCACCTCTAGTAACAATAAGGTCTTCTTGTAATTCTGATACTTCACTTTCTAGTTCAATAATACGTTTGTTGTCTGATACTTGTCGTCTGTCTACTTCTTGTAATGCAGCTACTGAAACAGTAAAAATAGCTTCCTTTTTAATAGTAAGAAAATCGTCTACTATTTGACCGTATGCTAATATTTTATTTTCAAGCACATCATCATTTTCCAATACTGCATTACAGTCTTCAAAATTTATTGGAGAAGTAAGACGTATTTTCGAGCTAGACATAACATTTTTTATTTCAACTTCTATTTCAAGGTTTTTCCACGTTCTTAACTGTAATCTGGTTATTAAAGTATTGTCTTCTTTACGAGCTAAGTTAGCTGTATCAAAATTAGAAAATTGTAAAACGTAACCTTGTTCAAGTACATCACAAAGAGAATATATATTTGGAATAGCCTTTTCCATCGTATCAACTGCATAATCAAGTGTTTCAGCTACTTCCTGTGCAATAAAGCCCCATACTGGTGTTGTTCCTTTTTCTAAGATATCAATATAAGAATATTTTTTAGGCTTTATTAAACGTATAGTATCGAGTGCACTACTGTCATCAATATCGACAATATCCTTTTTAATGCGTCTGTCTGAAAAATTAGACGTTCCGTGACAAACAATATAACGACTACAAATCATATTATGTGTTGCATAAAGTGAAGACGATTGCAGCGTTTGAGTTCCACCACTTGTATAACCCCATGTAGTAATACCATTAAACGCTGAAACATACTTATTTGAAGAACTCGCTAGTACATCTGTACCAAAATATTCACCGTTTATATGCAGTACAGATTTTGGATCAGACGTACCAATACCAACATAAGAGCCGCGTGTCTGTAAGCAAATAGGAACAGTCGAACCGTTCTTTGCAGCATTAATATAACCTATATCAGCACTTCCGTCATAACCCATCCAAATAGTTTGATCATTGGTACCTGTTGTAACAGCAAATCCATGATAAGCTCCTTCACCATTTGCATTACTTGTGCTCCCACTATTAATGGTAAGCTTCGAGCTGGGAAAACTGGTTCCAATACCAACGTTACTTGGTGTAAGCATTAGAATATCCCCGCCTGTATTTTCATTTGTTATGTACAAATCAATATTACCATCACTACCATAACCAATCCAACCATTACGACTATTGCCTCTTCCATCAGCATAATACTGCAAATAGCAATGACTGCCAGAACCAGTACCTTCCAATGTTAATGTACCACCAGAACCAGTTATTTGTAGTTTATCAGAAGGATAACGTGTTCCAATACCAACGTTGCCGTCCCCATTTATGTGCATGCGAACATAATCACCTGAGAAAGTAGAAGTATCAGATGCATAGAATTCAACGCAGCTACCTAAAGTACCATTTGTATCCTCTAATACGCTAATACCTGCATAACTTTTAGTATTATTAACCACTGTCCAGCTATTAGAAGGGTCATCATATACATTTGCACCAATAAATACTCTTTGTTTGTTGTCAGACGTTTGAACAAACCCTCCATAACCAGAGCCAATAGGGTCTCCAAGTATAATGCTGCTATGGCTTCCTTGGTGTATATGAAGCCCAAGTAAATTGGAACCAGAAAGAGGACTAGCACTATTTCCAATACCAAGATTACCGTTTTCAAGCAATGTCATTTTTTGGCTAACAACACCACCACTGTTTGTAAAACCAAAACGAATATTTCGTAATGCTACATTTGTAGAAGCACCAATATTGTTAATCATCCATGCCTCTCCAAAACCACCACTGCGATTCCACTGCAAATGAAGACCTTGTTCTGAAACGTCCGTATTATTACCACCAATAAGCAGTCCACCATTGGAAAGATGCATTGCTGTTTGTGGTGAAGTTGTACCAACACCAATGCGCCCACCAAGCGTTTGTAAGCAAAGAGGAACAGTTGAACCGTTCTTTGCACAATTTATATAACCTACATCAGCATTTCTATCATAACCCATGTACATTGTTTCGTCGTTCAATCCAGTTATAATCGCAAGTCCATGATACGCTGTTTCGCTTGCTTGGTTGTCACTTGAACCAGAAACTACAGTAAGCTTCGAGTTAGGAGCAAAAGTACCAATACCGAATTTACCAGATATTTCAGAAGAATAACCAAGAGTACCAAATTCAGACACGTTAGAAACGTACGTAGCATCAACAAATACCAGAGCGGCATCAACTGCATAACCCTCGAACGTTTGTTCGTGTGTTGGTTCTCCTCCTGCTGCTTCAGTTTCAATTGCGTGATATTCAATAGTGTCATACGTGCATTTCACAAGTCTTGAAAATAGAGACCCACTTGTACCTGTTCCATCGTGCTTAAAATTTACAGTAAAAACTTCATTGTCGTAGCCTCGACTTGAAACAATGTCATATACATCAATGTTATTACCTTCGTTTGTATCTCCACGACGCATAATTACTTTTCCAATAACGTAACTTGCAGGCATATTGACCCCAGCAACAGTTGCTGCTTTACCAAGAATAATATAACCTTTATGTGTTCCTTCTTGAGGAGTACCACTCTTTGGTATCATAGTACGAACAAAGTTCATAATAGTATCTTTTTGCTGGAAAGAACCGTATAAGTCAAGTGTTTCTTCTGGGTCAACAACACCAATACCAACGTTACCTCCAGTAAAGTAAATGTCCGTAGTACCATAAAGAGACCAGAGTCCAGAACCACCAGACGAAATCAAGACACCATTTTTGTACATATTACCAGTAAAGTTTATGTCTCCAACTATGTCTAGCTCGTAAATAGGAGTATTATTTCCAACACCAAACTTTGCATTGTCCAAATAGACGTCACCGCTACTGTTTTCATAGAATGTAAACAAACCAAGCGCAATACCATTACGATAAAAGGAGCCAGTAAAGTTAATGTGACCACTAACATCTAAGTCATACAACGGATTAAGTGTTCCGATACCAACGTTTCCACCTGTAGGTGCAAGAACCAAGTTTTTATCTGTTGTCATAGCCGAGTTTTTACCTGCTATAACAGCGTTGTTATTGTATGACCCGATAACAACAATGTCGTCTGTTGTATTTTCTGCACCAAAGCTAGCAGCTTCCCAATCAGAGGTACCACTAGTACCCTTACGCACATCAAGTCTTCCAAGGGGGTTAAGTGTACCAACACCAACGTGTCCACCAAGGGTTTGTAATGAAAGAGGTACGTTTCCAATAGCGTTAGCACTATTAATATAACCAACAGTAGCAGCAGAATCATAACCCATCCATAGTACGTCCATATTCGCAGAACCAATAATACCAAGTCCATGGGTGTTTGATTGGTTTAATGTGTTATCGCTTGAGCCACTGTTAATAGTCAAGTCGTATGTAGGTGTAGACGTTTTCAAGCCTACATTACCACTGTCAAACACAAAATGTCTTGAACTGCTTTCGGTATCAAATTTTAATGCACCATCTTTATAACCAAAATAACCTTTACGTGTATTAACGTCATCTGGATACAAGCCAATATAAGAAGAAGACGACCCAACAAGCATTACCGACTCGTTATCACACGAAACCACAAGACCTGTTCCACCAACAACTAATGAATGGCTCATATAAGCAGAAGTGGCGACTTCAAAGCCATACGATGGAGTTGTTGTACCTATACCAATAAGACCGTCATTACGTACATGCATAACACTAGCAGAGTTACTTGTTTCTATCGAAAGTGCATAGTAACTACTGTTAGAATTATTGTTTTTAATAAATAAGCCGTTGGTTGAAGACGTAAAACTAGCTTGTGGTACAGTTGTTCCTGCGTCTCCAGAAATTACCAAACCAAATCCATTGGATGCTACAATTTCAAATTTACCCCGTGGTACTGAATCGTCTCCTATAATAGCATTACCGTTATTGTAGTATAAATCATTACCATTTTTATTCCATGAAACACTGTATAAATTATCATTAGAATCATAAATATCTCCACTAAGCTTGATATCACCAGATATGTGAAGTTTTTTGTCAGGAAAACCAACTCCTATACCTACATTACCGCCACGCACAAACAAGGAATCATAAATATTAACGCTTCCATTTGGGCCATTTGGGTCAAGCTTGACAAGACCATCGACTATATCCGACATTACCTTATTACCAATAAGACTAAGAGTAGTGGTTCTTATCACGTTATTAACCGTACCAAGGTAAATATTGCCGCTACCAGAAGACCGTATAACAATATGGTCGCTGTCATTAGTTGATGTCATAAGCACTGCAGAGTTAACAGAATCATGCGTTATATCTATGCCGTTCATGCTCACATTATTGCCTTCATTTGTATTTATGTTGACGTTTCCATTTCCAACAGTAGAAGAAGGCATAAGCGTGTTATCATCGAACACCAAATTTTGAACATACACCTTTCCAGGTGTTCCGTTGCTAAGGTATGTGCCACTCATTATTATACAAAGTACATAGTTTATTTTTTAACCTATGTAATAATTTAAAAATCATATAAAATTTATCCACAGTGATACGTACAGCCAACAAACGCAGCAATATATGCGTTCATACCATTGCTCAAACACTCGTTATACTCGTCCTTTGAAAGCAAGGTTCCATCTGGAAGCAAGTACCGAAGCTTGTAAGCCACTTCCTTTACTTCTTCAGAAGTCCATTTCAAGTATCCACTAGAATCGCGCTCTACAACATAGTCCTTATCTGTAAATTCAGAATATTTCTTCTTTTCTTCTTCAGGCAAATCGTAATAAGTTTCCTCGGTCAAGACGGTGTCACCAAGACGATAGTACTTCAAGTCTTGTTCTTTAACAGTGAGCGTTTCATAGTCAAACAAAGAGTCAGAAAAGTTGCAGTCCATAGTAATCTTCGCCACACTATAATTATGCAGCAAATCATCGTCTTGTTTCATTCCATAGCCAGGGATTTCGCAGCTGGTAATGTAGTCACCGTTTTCCAACGACCCATTGATATTGCATACCCAAATACCACCTTCACCAACACCATTAACGCGTACTC
>Ga0233439_10005329_pt1 | contig 11991 bp, 9 predicted proteins | sample SI_123_September_6_FD_182713 | JGI IMG/M metagenome (GOLD analysis project Ga0233439, IMG submission 182713) | Seawater microbial communities from Saanich Inlet, British Columbia, Canada - SI_123_September2016_100_MG | ecosystem: Environmental > Aquatic > Marine > Inlet | place: Canada: British... | reverse complement strand
AGAATCATGTTCTGCTGAACAGGACCGGTAGCCTCAGGGTTTCGACCCAAAGCTTCCATAGCCTTACCAGCCAACAGACCAATACCAAGGGCTGGGCCAAGGGCACCGAAGCCGATTGCGATTGCCGCTGCTAGAGGCTTTACTGCATCTGCATCCAATTTATTTCTCCTAGTAACTTCGTTCTATGCGTCGGTGGCCAATCACGACGTTTTTTCATATCGCCACGCCACCACGCCTTATTTAAGAGGACCGCTGTTCTCAGTGATCCTCCGCGTGGCTGTCGTGGTCTCCGTGACTCGCGACTGCCATGACGCCAAATACAAGTGTGAGCATTGCGAAGATGTACGCCTGGATAACGCCCACAAACAATTCCAGTCCCATGAATGGGATGATTCCAACAAGCGGCAGCAGGAACGCCATCGCTATAAGCAGAATCTCACCGGCGAACATGTTTCCGAATAGACGGAAAGTAAAACTGATCGTTCGTGTCAGTTCACCGAATGCTTCAAGTACACCAACAAACGTTGCGATCGGACCCTGTGTAATCGGGTTGACCAGGAACTTTCCACCGTAGCCACGTACACCCAGAGCTCGGAAGCCCCAGATCTGAACTGTGAACATCGCAATTATTGCGATGGCAAGTGTGGTGTTGATATCGGTAGAAGCACCTCGAAGGTAAGGAACCAACAAACCAGCCGTTTGGCCAGTGAAGTTGTAATCGGTCTCGCTAGAACCACCCATGTCGTAGGTGAACGATTCCTTCACTACACCTTCGTGAATATCGTGCTCAATACGTTCCCAGACGGGATCGTGCGATACGTCTTCACCATGCTTTACTTCGTCGGCAAGGTGGTGAAGTTCGTCTTCAGTAAATGTAACGATGTGCTTGAGCGGAACTCGGGCTTGCTCGCCCTGTCCTAGAGGTACAAACACACCATCGAAGGCAACAAATGTGTCGTCGCCGTGCTCTTCAAGTAAGTGGATGATAGCGAGTGTGTGCACTTGCTCATCGTTGTAATCAGGGTGCTCTTCGTGAACTTCGGCTTCGAGTTCTTCAGTGTGGTGGTGTACCCACTCTTCGATAGATTCGATTCGGCCGATTGAACCAACACCGGGGAGAATTCCGACCCAGTTGATGATCATCACTACTAAGAAAATTGTGGAAACCAGAGCTAGGAATCGTCGTCCTGCTTTAGGTGTTCCGCCAGCAACGCCGTCAACCGTATTGCTGAAGAATTCGTAAATCATCTCCATCAGGTTCTGCCAACCAGATGGGACATCTTTTACGTTTCGCCCTGCTCGCCAGGCGATGAAGAGAAGAATAGCGCCGCCAAACCAGAACATGATGGTCGAGTTTAGAAGCGGGTAGCTACCTATAAAGGCAATTCTCTCGGCGGGAATCGAGATGAATGGAATGGGACCGCCAAGAAATCCGAGACCGAATGATGCACCTAATGCACCACCAGCAACTGAAATCAGAAGCACCGCTATTGCGGCTATGGCGATTGCAAGAATTTTGGGACTAGAAAGGAGCTTTCCCAAGCGGCTTGTACCTAATTCTCTTTCGTTCTCTTTGGCATTTATTGCCCTCTTCTAATCGCGCTGAGAAGCCGGATCATGCCAACGAATGCCGTTAGCACGCCCAGCGCCAGCCCTAGAATTGTGAGGACAGGTGCCGTGTCAAATTGTCGATCGAGCCAATACCCGCCGTAGGCTCCCAGGGCGATAGCAGTACCGACAAACCAGCCGATTCCGCCTACTCTCCCCAGCAACGCAATTGTTGCGGGCAGGCCACTCTTCGCTTGTTCCGAGGATGTACTTGGCAAACTACCGTTTTCGCTTTTGTTTTCCGTTGTTCCGGAATGCGACTCTGGTGCGTCTGACAAAGGTAATCCCCTGCTCTAAATGACCGATTGTGCATGCTATCACGAACGCGCCAGATTCAAAACGTAAAATCCACTTAACAGGCTCGGATAGAGGCTCATCTTTTTCGTGAGCCTTACAACGAAGTGGAAGACACGTAACTGAAACAAACTAGAAACAGGGGTTTACGCGCGTTTTAAAGAAAAAGACCTCGTCTAAAACGAGGCCAATTTTTGATTGATCGGATCGCGCTATCAGCTACTACTAGCCACCCGCGACAGGGTCTGACCCGCCAGGTTTCCCGCTGTCTGGTTGGTCACTGGAGTCACTTGGTGAATCCATATCGCCTAAATCAAGCGATTCAATGAAGTCGGCGAATGCCGATAGCTTCTCAGCTTCTTCTTCGCCAACGGGTCCGCCACCCTCACGAGCTGGTGCTGCCGCTTCGTCTTCACCAACAAACGCCGTCTCGCCGTCTTTGTCGAGACGTACTCCGCACTTCTCCATTACTTCAGGAGCTGCGAATATCTGTACTTTCGCTCGAACGGCTAGTGCCAAAGCGTCGGATGGTCGAGCGTCGATCTCAACCGTCTTATCACCCTGATTCACGACGATAGTCGCGTAGTAGGTGTCGTTCTCCATGCTGGATACGACGATGTGGTCGATTACGCCGCCGAGGTCCTTAATAGAGTTGTGCAACAGATCGTGCGTTAAAGGACGGGGAACAGAAACTTCTTGCAAGCGAACTGCAATAGCGTCGGCCTCAGGCGGGCCTATCCATATAGGTAGGTACCGGTCGATTTCTTTTTGTTTCAGAATTACGACGCGCTGGTGGTTTAGCAAGCTAACCCGAATGCTGTCTATTACTAGTTCCATCATGTTATTAGCCCCCCTCGCTTAGCGAATCCAGTGCCGGTTCGATCACCAAAATGTCAGTTCAGTTCATCTGTGGCAAACAGGTTACACCGAGACCACGTTTACCGAGCAGTTGAAATGACACTCATCGGGACGATTCTGAAATTATGGTCGAAATCTCACCGCCCCCGTCACGTGCCATCCTGAGGCTCTCGAAGGACGGCAGATGGCCAGCAATCGGATGGGACATCAGCCCCAAATGCCCCTTTTGCTAACTCTGTCATTCTGAACTCGATTCAGAATAGTGATCGAATCGACGATATCAATCGACCAAGGCAAGATCGGTCGATCCCCATTCGTTATACATACCCATGTCGGCCGCTGATCCTGAATCAAGTTCAGGATGACAATGGTCCGGATTTTCTGACGCCACTATTGCTCAAAATTTGTCTTGCCAGCCTCTTCTCGAGAAACCGTCCGCCTCTCAGCGTCTCGCCTTGAAAGCATCAAGCGTCGTTCACACGTTAGGCACTTCATCCTAATATCGGCGCCGATTCGATAAACCTCCCAGTCGAAACCACCACATGGGTGCTTCTTCTTAAGCGTTATACGGTCGCCAACCTTAAACGGAGTTCCTGTCATTCGATCAAGCCGCCAATTTGATTGCTGAACTACTCGACCGTTAGGGTTTCCGTGTTCACAGAAGCGTCAGGTTTTAGGGCGTCGTTGAGCTGGTTCTTTAGCTTTTCAGCCTCACCATGAGCAGCAATATCGAAATCTTCAGGATTACTCGATGCGTAGATGATGCCACGAGACGAATTCACTATGAATCCTCCACCACGCTCGTTCGCGCCAGCCCGAGCAGTGTCTTCTGCAACGCCGCCTTGTGCACCGACCCCGGGGATAAGGAAGTGGGGAACGGGGTGCTTTGAACGAAGCGCTCGAAGATCGTCAGGGTATGTCGCCCCGACTACCAAGCCGACATTCTCAGTTCCTGCCCAGCGATCGGCCATATCGGCTACTCGATCGAACACCTGATCTTTTTGATCAGTTCCGTCGACTACGAGGTCTTGAATATCTCGCGAGCTTGGGTTCGAAGTCCGGCACACGATGTAAACGCCTTTGCCGGGGTACTGCAAGAACGGCTCAACCGAATCGTTACCTTGGTAGGCGTAGATGGTCGCAATATCGACGTCCCAAGTTTCGAACATGGCTGTGGCGTAGGCGGTTGCCGTTGTGGAAATATCGCCACGCTTACCGTCGCCGACGATGACGTGATCGGGTGCAACATCGCGAATGTGCTGGATCGTCTTTTCGAGAATTTTGAAACCTTCGATTCCCATCGCCTCGTAGTAGGCGAATTGGGGTTTGAAGGCGGAGACGACATCTTTGGTCGCATCGACGATTGCGCAGTTGAACGCCAGAATATCGTCGATTGGCACACGTTCAGGAGTTGGGTCGAGCCCCACACAGACAAAGCTTCCCATCTTGGCAGCGGCCGCATCCAGCCTTTCGAACATCGTCTGCAAATTTTTCTCCTCGAAGTGGTGAATACCGAACGTGTAAATTGCTGCACATAATTGTCGCACAACCTCGACGTTGATAAAGTCCGAATCTCTCCATGCCAACCACTGAACCAACAACCGAACTGCTGCTCGAAATATACGATCGGCTGCTCGCCAATGTAGGCGAACGAAACTGGTGGCCGGTGCGATATGACTCTGGAGCGGAAGCTGGATTCGAGATTGCGGCCGGCGCGATTCTTGTTCAAAACACCAGCTGGAGCAACGCCGAACGAGCCTTGAAAAATCTCCATGAAGCGAAAATCTGGGGCTATCAAGCGGTTTATGAAGCCGACGAATCGAAGATAGTTGAGGCAATCCGTTCGTCTGGCTACTACAACACCAAAACGAAGAAGCTCAGGGCGTATGCCCAAACGCTGGTCGAAGAATTCGGTGGCGATGACGCAAATTTGTTCGATCTCGAGCTTTCCGAACTTCGTGAAAAGCTACTGAGCATCTATGGAATAGGCGAAGAAACAGCCGACGACATCATTCTTTATGCGGCGAAGAAACCAAGCTTTGTGATGGACGCCTACACCCGTCGACTTGTTGACCGTCTGGGCTGGAAAGTGGCAGGCAACAAGTACGCCGATTACCAGCGGCTATTTATGTCAAAGCTGAAGCCAAACGTAGAAATATGGGGCGAATTTCACGCACAGCTCGATGGGCAAGCGGCGCGGGTTTGCATGAAACGCAACCCGCTCTGTGAAAGCTGCGTACTGCTAGATCTCTGCCCAACCGGCAAGAAAAACCTCAGCTAAACGCCTGTATCACCCAGGCTTATTCGGGTGGGCCAGCGATTGGCACAAGCTGAGCAGCGAAGAACGCTACGTTCTTGTGGTCGCTACCTGGCGGGAATTCAATCACGACTGTGGTCGGGAATCCGAAGATTGAATCGAAACCGAGCGAAACCCGTGCAGGATCAGCGTCGATAGCGTCCTCAATAAGCTGGAACAAACCTTCAATCGAGTAGTAACTATCCTGAACAGGCGCATCGGGAACTTCGAATCCTGCAGGCTCTGTACCGTCGGTCAGCACCGCATTATCGGCCCAGAATACGTCTTCGACTTCGCTCTTGATGACTCGAACTTCAACGTTCGCCCGTTCGTAAGCGAATTCGCCCTCGTTCCACTGGAAGCCATATTTGTAATTGCTGCTTGGTCGCGTAGCCCACAACTGTCGGTGAAGATCGATACCCAAAAGCATTGCCGTCTTACGATCTACCTCTGCCCCGCTTGGGAGAACAGGTGGTGCGTCTATTCCGGCTGGAGGAGCTGGAGTAGATGTTGGCCGTGGGGTAGCGGTCGGTTCAGGATCCGACGAACAAGCTACGAGAGCGATTGCGAATAAGCCGGCGAGTAGTGCCAGCGATACAGTTCGTTTCATTTGTTTACGGTTCAGATGTTGCGGGGTTCTAGGCATCGAATACTTCGACACTGCTTGATTTGAATACTAAAAATACGTCGCTACCGGGGTATATACCAAGCTCATTAAGTGCGTTTTCGGTTAGCTCTACGATGAATTTTTCGCCAGCGTCGACTTCAGCGAATACTTTGCCTTGCTTTGCCCAGACTTCAGAAACGCGCCCACCGAATATATTTCGAGCTGAGATATTCGTCGGTTGATCGGCTGCCAAAATTATTTGGTTTGCACCAAGTGAAACGACAACATTCTCGCCAGGGTTCTTATTTAAGTGACGAGTTGAGATTTCAACATCGCCTACTTTTACTGTGGTGAGATGATCGGTCGAGTCACCAATCACTCCGTCGAGAATATTTTCGAAGCTGTCGATGTCACCACCGGCGGCCGCAGCCCCAAGTAGCAGCGCCGAAGGTCGGTCGAAGCCTTCAACTTTTCCGTCTCGAAGAAGCATTGCCTTCGACGCTATCGACACCACTTCGGAAATTGAGTGCGATACGTAGATCATCGGCATTTCGAATTCGACGTGAACTCTTTTAAGGTAGTTCAATATCGAACCGCGCCGTGCGGCATCGAGTGAAGCTAACGGTTCGTCGAGTAGCAGCAATTGCGGTGAAGTAGCCAGAGCACGTGCAATCGCCACTCGCTGGCGTTCGCCACCTGACAGCCCATCCGGCTTACGATCTAGTAAATGGCTGAGTCCAAGGAAATCGGCGATCTCTAGTGGAGCCAATCGCTGTTCGTCAGCATCAAGCAACTTCCAGCCAAATTCGATATTTCCTCGCACATCTAGGTGCGGGAACAGCGCTCCGTCTTGATAGACCGTGCCTATTCGACGTTTTTCGGGCGAGACCCAAATGTTCTCTTCACTAGAGAATAGCGATCTGCCACCAAGCCCGATTTGCCCACTGTCTGGACGAACTACACCTGCGATGCAGTTGAGCAGGCTTGATTTACCCGCGCCCGACGGCCCAAACACTGCTGTAATCCCATCGTCGAATTTACCGGCGACATCGAGAGAAAATTCGTTTCGATCGAGCTTCACATCAAAGGAGATCATCGATCACGCCCCTTAGATGATTCAATGCCGTTCGTCGAACGTTTGAGTAGCCAGTTGTGAACAGCCAAAGCGGCTACACCCAAAACTACCGACACCAATGCGAGTCTCCACGCTGCGTCTGTATCGCCAGCGGAGATACGAGTGAATATCGCCGACGGCACGGTCTGCGTTCGACCGGGAATATTTCCGGCTACAACGATAGTTGCACCGAACTCCGACAATGCTCGGACGAAGCCCAGCAACGTTCCAGCGATAACGCCTCGATACGCTAGTGGGAGAGTGATCGTGAAAAACGTACGAACGGGTCCGGCTCCGAGACCGCGGGCGGCAGTTTCCAGCTTGGGATCGACTCCAGCCAGTGCAGCGGCGAATGACCGAACGACTAGCGGCAGTGAAACGATAGCTGCAGCAAGTGCAGCGGCTATCCAAGTGAACGCCAGAGTTGAGCCAAACAGCGATTCACTAAGTTGCCCTATCCAACCGTTCGTTCCAACAACCCACAGCAATGCATAACCAACCACAACGGGTGGCAATGCAAGCGGCAATGAGACGATCACATCAAGAGCGAATTTGCCTTGGAACTGCTTCCTTACAAGTAGCCACGCCACGAACATTCCGAGCGGCAACGTAACTGCAGTCGCAACAAGGGCGATTTGCAGAGATAGACCAACTATGGAGATATCGGAATTCATAGAGAGTGGATGAAATGTAGAAGAGCGATCATTGAATGATAGTCGCTAGTCGGAGAAACCTATTGTGAAGCCGGCGTCTTCAAATACTTTTTTCACATCGGATGAACTTGCCAAGAATTCGAAATAGCTCGTAGCTTCGGCTGATTTTGCGGAATCCTTCAACGCTCGGCCCACATAGACGATTTTGGGGTAGCCATCGAATATTTCACTCAATATCGATGCTGATTCAGATCCGAATGCATCGGTTCGATAAACAATGCCATATGGAGCGTTACCTGATTCGACCGCTGCTAGTGCGGCCCGAACGTCCACCGTGAATATCAGATCATCAACGATATCGTCCCAAACGCCTGCCGATTCGAGTGCTTGGCGAGCGAACTGCCCTGCCGGAGCCAATTCGGGATCTGCGATAACTGTGCGTTCATCACTCGCAGCCAGCGCGCTCAGCGTTCCAACATGCTCTGTTCCGTCTGCTGCAATCACCACCAAAAAATTTACAAGTCCGATACTTCCTGACGGCACAGGAATCGAAAGATCTTCAAGGATTGCCTTAGGCTTGTCACCAACGAAGAAAACGCCATCGGCCGGTGCGCCTAGCTTCGCGATTTGATTTGCCAATGCAATCGATCCACCAAAGCTGAATTCGACCTGATTCCCGGTTTCCCGCTCGTATATTTTTGCCGACTCGGTAAGGACATCCGAAACTGATGCCGCAGCAAATATTAGTGGCACATCGTCATCTGTGTTCCCACCACACGATGCGATTACGCACATGCTGACTAACGCTAGTACAAAGTGAACTAACCGACGGTTCAACAATTTACGTAAATTTCCTTAATGAAAACTATAAGCTCTGATAGAATTTAAAAGCTACGGCTGTGGGCCGTTGCCGATACCCTGAGACAGTTACAGGGATCGTATATGAACAAGCACTGCAATCGCAGTGGATCATGAGGCATGAATTTGGTCACAGCGAGCGAAGAATACAACTTCACGAGCTTCTCCAACCTTCCGTTCTACACCAAGGTTAACGAACGTTTGCTCGACCTTGCTGAAGTTGGCAAGCAGCGAAAAATTGTCGACCTTGGCTGCGGCACCGGCGGAATCACCAAGCTCATCTTGGAACGGCTCCAGTCAGCTAAAGACACCGTTATATACGCAGTTGATCACTCGACTACAGCACTCAAGGCTGCAGCCGAAGAAATTGGCGACCGCAAAGATGTCGCAATCAATTACGTTCACTCTGAGGTTCAAAACCTTACCGGAGCGGTGAAAGACAAAGTAGATGCAGTTGTTTACTGCAACTCGATTCACTACGTGCCAAACAAAGTAGAACTGGTCGATCAGATCAAGGACAAGCTTCTACCTGGCGGTATTTTCGCATTCAACACTTCGTTCTACGAAGGTTCGCACCCGGACGACAGCCTGCTGTTCTTCCGTAAGTGGATGATGCGTTCACTGCGTATTCTCAAACGCGAATACGGACTATCTGCCGATAAGACCGCCAAGGTTGAATCACGAGTTCAGCTTAAAGCTAGCGATTACATCGATCTAGTTGAAAACGCAGGATTCAAAGTGCTAGTGAACGACTTCAACCGAGTCGAAGTACCGCACGAAGGCTGGCACCACATTTCAGGCTTCTCCGATTGGATAGAAGGCGTAATGCCCGGTGTTCCACTCGATGTCGGACGTGAAGCGCTTCAGAAGGGCCTTGCACAAATATGGGATGAGATGAATCTCAAGACCATCCCACGAGTTTGGCTCTCAGTAAGCGCTGCTAAAGCCTAAATTCAAGTTACGAATTCATTAAGAAAACCCTGTCACTGGCAGGGTTTTCTTTGTTAACAAGTCCATTCATTCAATGCACATTTATACATGCGTATGGGTGTTCACACCCATACGCACACACAAGGCACAGTTAGACTCACACGCGCCATCATTAGTAGCCACTAAGCTGAATTAGTTCCAGAAGCCTACTTTGTCACTTTCTCTCAACCGTACAGCCTCAGGTTCACTCTCTGCTGAACTCGCACTCGTCAATGATCTATTGGCGATTTCAAGGTTGGTCAATTCCGTACAGTATCTAGAAGATATTGATGATGAATTCGGCAGACTAATTCTTTCGATCTCTGGTTCAGACCGAGTAACTATTTCATTACCCGACGGTGCCACAAATGCTGCCACAAACCTGCTGGTATTCGGGGATGAGATTCCGAACTTAGGTGCCGGTGCCGCACACCCTCCTTTGGACCTAGAAGAACCACGTTGGTTGCAAGAAGACTCGGCATATCACGTCGATGCAGCCATGAGAGAGCAACACCAAATAGTTCAGTGGTCTGAAAACGTAGCTGCGGCGGCCGGTCTCCGATCTAACATGGTTGCCCCTGTTCGGTGGCAAGGCGAGAACATTGCAGCGATAACGTTTAGGTCTAGAAATCTGGACAACTACGATTCTTCTCATTTGAAGATCGCTACCGAAATTGCAAACCAGGTCGCAGGCGCCATTGCCAACCAAATAGCGCTCCAGAAATCGTTCGCTATTGGTAGAGAACGTGAAGTTTTAGTCAGAATCAGCCGCATCGCCACTGGATCGGGCGACCTTCACGACACGTTCGAGCGGATAGCTAAAACGATTGTTGAACTTGTCCCTTGGGATCGACTGGCTGTCACTGCATTCCAACCCGACGGTGTCAGCGAAGAATACCTCTTTCAAACAGGTGTCCAATACGATTCGTTAGGTGATAACACGTGGACGCTAGTTGCAAACGACATGATCGAGCTCTTCGCCAATGATCCAACTCCGATAGTTGTCGACGGGCATTCGATGTCCGATTCTTCGGATTATCTGCGCGGCCAAGCACTCGTCGAAAGATCGGGGTTGAAAAGTTGGCTGCTCGTACCGCTTATATGGGGTGACGATCACATCGGTCATATCCATTTTCGTTCGCTTGAAGCTGAGGCATACAACGACTATCACATCGAGATTTCGGCTCAAATATCTAGCCAAATAAGCGGAGCCATTGCCGGTTCGATGGCCAACGAAAATGTGGCGGAAGAATCACGCGAAAGAAAAGTTTTAGCTGAACTTAGCCGGATACTCTCGTCAGGCCAGGCGATCGTCGATGATTTCGATCAGTTCGCAGAACTTGTTCGAACTCTAGTCGCTGCAGATCGAATTTCTATTTCGCGTAATTCTGAGACCGGTAGTCAATATTTCCCCTTTCTTGAGCACGGTGTACCTTTTGAAGGAATCCGCCCTGACGAATATGCAGACACACGTGCTGCCATTACTACCCGGATTCAGAAGCTCGACGGTCCGACAATAATGGATGATTTGGCTGAAGATTCTGCGCAGGAATTGCAAGACTTCACGAGGTTTGCTAGAGATTCTGATCTGCACAGCTGGCTTGTAGCTCCAATGTTCTGGCGAGACGAGCTTGTCGGATCCATTCATTTCCGCTCCAAAACCAAAAACGCCTACACTGAGCGAGATGTTCGATTATCGGGCGAAATCGCAGCGCAGTTAGTCGGGCACATAGTCAACACAGATGCTTATGAACTGCTTGACCGTGAAGCCACCGTGCGCAATGTCATGGCCGAGCTAGGCCGAGTTTTAGCATCAACCAATGATTTTGTATCGGCACTATCTGAAATTGAAAAACTTACGTCATCACTCGTTTCATTTGATGGTTTTTCTGTCGGCCTGATCAACGAAAAAACAGAAACTTTTCGCAGACTCTATGCGAATGGTCTTTATGTACCGCTGGCTAACACCGAACTAGAATTTAGTATCAATGATTCGATAGCCGTCAAAGCCATCCAAGCGAAGAAAACTGTTCGGCAACAGTTCGAGTCAATCAACGAAATCAGCAGTTACCCGAAATCGATTGAAGCATTCGAAACCGGAACACGTGGATTCCTGACAGCTCCTCTCATTTCGAACGATTCTGTAATTGGAGTGATGCAGCTACGCAGCAGCTCGGTAACTGCATTCACTCCATCCGAAATAGAAAATCCCCAACGAGTCGCTGATCAGATAGTTGGAGCGTTATCGAACTCGCTAGCGAATGAGCAAATCCGCCTTCAAGCAGCCGCACTCGAATCCGCAGAGAACGCAATCGTTATCACTTCGCCTACAGGGAGAATCGAATGGGTGAATGGTGCCTTTACGAGACTCTTCGGATGGATTCCAACTGAAGTAATTGGACAATCAACTTCGATCCTCAAATCAGAAGATCCCAAAAACTGGGAAGAGGATGAGAAAATCTGGACTACTTTGAACCGAGGAGCGTCTTGGAGCGGAGTGCACGTAAACAAAAAGAAAGATGACACAGAATTTCCTGTAGAGCTTTCCGTTACGCCCGTGTTGGGCTCCGACGGTGAGGTGGCGCACCTCATTGGAATCAGACGAGATATTACCGACCGACTTATCGCTGAAGAAGCACACGAAAATTCTCTGCGCATTGAATCTGAAAACCGCGAGCTGCAACGAGTTGCATCTGCCAGGAGTGAGTTTCTGTCGACGGTTTCACATGAGCTT
>Ga0233439_10005318_pt1 | contig 12015 bp, 15 predicted proteins | sample SI_123_September_6_FD_182713 | JGI IMG/M metagenome (GOLD analysis project Ga0233439, IMG submission 182713) | Seawater microbial communities from Saanich Inlet, British Columbia, Canada - SI_123_September2016_100_MG | ecosystem: Environmental > Aquatic > Marine > Inlet | place: Canada: British... | reverse complement strand
TGATATATCTACAACAACTACGACAGTAATTACAGATAATTTTGTTGCACTTCCGTCAGCAACAGACACAGGGTCGACTGAAATTAATTCTGCAACATTGATTTTATCTGCACCTAAAGGCAAGTTTATAACGTCAGCACCTTTAATAGACCAGTTTGACAGAATAAGAATTAAAATAACCGTTACTGGGTCAAGTGAATACAATAAAGTATTTGATGTTATGAAAATAATACCAAGTTGGACAAAAAGCGAAGGTGTTCGAGTTACTTTGGTGCTACAAGGAATGGAGCATCATTTACAAAAAATAAATCACATAAAACCATTTTTCTATGAGGGTGCAAAAGAGGTAATGGAAGATGTGATTGATTCTTATAATAACAGTAAAGGAAGTACGCAGCCAACATTATTGTCAGTCGGAACTAATGAATTACCAAATTCTAATTTTACAAAAAATAATTATGACTTTGCAATCAATCAAGACACCTGTCATAATAGAATGATTGATATTATAGATAGACTTGGTGCATCAGTAGATGATGGTGGTGCTTTGGATTTTTATGAAACTAGATATACAAATTCAAACAGTGATTTTACCAGTCTTTTGTCTAATGTTTTTTCAAGTGGTTCTCCATCTTCTGGTTCAGAGGTTACAATAAATGACACATCTGCTGTAAACGTGGGGGAGTCAGACGCTGGTATAGATTCGATAACAGGTACAGTTGTCCATGCATGGGGTGCTATAGACCAGGGTTCTTTGCCAGTTGAGTTTTCGCAATTTAAATCTGGTGAACGTAGATATGGATTCTATCCACTTTGGTCAAACAGTGTGGATTATGTTGTAGATTCAATAGTGCAACAAGGAGATAAAATATATAAATCAATATTAGCATCTGGCCCAGGTGGTGTTGGTGCTCAACAGCCTCCTAATACGACCTATTGGACTGAAAGAACTAGAAACACAGATTATGGTCAAATACAATATTCTCAATGGACAAAAAGCGGAGCTGTTTTATGGAAAGACGGTGGAATAGACCCAACTAACATCAACTCAAGTAGTGAAATAGGCCCAGGTTTTTGGGATGGAAATTTAATCATCAATGACACACAAGACAACTGGTTTAGAACAATAGCGGATGTGAGAATTTCGGCATCAAACCCAGAGCCGAGTGACATAACAGGTAGTGCAACACTAAAGAAATATCTATATAATTATACCCATTTCTATAGAGGATTCAGAGTTTTACTTCAAGACAATTCAGCACCGGGAGGTACATGGAGTGGTACTGATATAAACGGAAAGTCATTCACACAGGCTATTGTAGAATGCACATCACCGGGAACAGCAGTAACGGCAGAATGGCGTGTGGTATATGCGGCAACCACAGACGACTTGGTGTGTACTATAAGGGATGAAGGCATCATATACAAATATGACACAGCTGCAAACACATGGACAGCAGGAAGCATGGTAACAGACGGAGACCATCTTCATCCATACTCGTCATTAGATAACGTATCTGGCATACCAAATATAGGTGACGGTACTTTCGCAAACAATACAAACTCTGCAATCAGGTCAAGGTGGGATTATTCTCAGTTTGATACGATTAGAAGTGCAACTGACGAACATAGAATTGGAGCATGGTTAGGAATGTCATTTCCATACCCAACTGCAAAAATAAACGGAAGTGTGGAGGTGGGATTTTATTACGGAGGCGGAATTACTGGAAGAGATTCAGTTTGTGAACCTGCCACGCTTGACGCACAAAATATGCACTTGACACATGACGGATATAGGGGATTCAATGCTCAAAGTGACTCGTCAGAAGACTATGGACAAATATCATCTATTGATTTCTGGATGAATATGAACTATCAGTCAAAAGACCCAATTCTCGACCCAGTTTATTACACAGTAGAAACGGCAAATTTTATAATAACCTGTCTATTGGTTGACACAGAAGATAATGTTGTATCACAGGACTTTGTAATTAAATTTAATAATCGATGGGAGGAATATAAATTGCCAATAAGTGGGTTCAATATATACAGAGGTAGAAAGCCAAATGACTCTCTCATAACTACAATCATACCACCTAAAGAACTTGAAATATCAAACATATTTAGATGGAGAAACATAAAACATGTCATATTCCAAACAAAAGAAAGTTATGACGAAGAAGGCAGATACAGGACAGACGAACTCAATAACAGATACCTACAAAACACCACCCAGTCAGGTCTGCCAGATTTGACAAGAATTAGTAGAAGAATAGACTTGTCTATAGATGCATTACATTTCACCAAACCACTACTGGTAAACACAGGTCAAGACACAACAAGATGTGTTGAAAACGAGTTTATTGAGAAGCCGGAAATAATGGATTATTATCAGCTTAAAAATGATGCAAAGGCGGAACTTGAAAAAAGAAAGTTCAGACATGTTGAATTTGACATAACAACAAGTGGAAATGCAGACATTAATTTTGGTGATTATTTCCTATATGAAAATGAAAATTTGATAGCATCAGAGTTTGAAACAAGCAGCGGAAGCAACAAAATCAGGCTGGTGGCCAAACATATAGAATATTCTATTACCAAACCAGTTAACGGAAAAGGAGGATTTCTTAGAAGAATATTAGGAGTGAGAAGGTTTGTCTAACAGTAAAGCAGCCAGACGAAAAGGACTGGCAGACGTAGTTAAAGACATACAAAACAAACAGAAAAGAGAAAGTGGAATATCAAGACAGAATTTCAGTGGATTAGGAAGTGCAGATTTTGGTGGTGTTACAGCATCTGCTTCATCTGGAGCTGGCTCTACTAACTCAATACAAAGTCATTCATCAACAGACCTAGACGGTGTATTACAGACAGTAGGGGATACAATGGTAGGCCCATTAGCGTTTTATCTTAAATCTGCAACAGTTGCAGACGGTGTAATCAGTGTTGCAAAAGGGGAAGCATATTCAAGTAGAGTTATAGTTGTAGGTCAAGGTGGAGTAGCAGATGATTTGGAGGTAATCCTTGGTGCTTCACACGCAGGACAAATTTTATTCTTCCAGCCGATACAGGCCATTACTTTACAGAGTTATCTTAAAACAGCAACAGCATGGAGTGGTTCAAGTGTTTCATATAGTGTAGGTGATGTTGTCCTAGATTCAAGTCAAAGATACACTTGTCATACAGCACATACATCATCATCAGCAACAGACCCAGGGAGTGGAGCAGACTGGGAAACAGTGTGGTATAGAAACAACATTCGTGTAACAGGTGCTACTGAAAGAGTTGTAGCAATAGATGAAATAGTCATGCTTCAATATGATTCAACTGATAGTGTATGGACTGTTATTTCAGGTGGTGGGTCTGGTGGAAGTAGTGGAGCAGGTCTAGGTGATGATAACGTATGGACAGGTATTAACACGTTTAACGGTATAACAACCAGTATTAACAGTGCCACAATAAACTTTGGTGATTCTTCTGGTGACTTGATTAACTTTATTGCAACAGTAAGTACACCAGGCATACCTATGGGTGGAAATGATGTTAAAAACGTAGGACAAATAGAGTTTAGTACTACAAGTCAATACATAAAAGGTAATTCAGTTGGATTGGAATATCGTCTTCCAGTTGGAGATACGCATGAATTTTTCATCAACGGTGTATCAGAGTTACTGATAGAAGGCACTGGCACTACATTGGGTGGTGATTTGGATTTGGCAACTAATGATATTCAAAACGTTGACCAGTTAAACTTTGAGGTTACAGGTCAAAGACTAAACAGTACGTCATCGTCAATACAGTATGAAGTGCCAACAGGTGATTACCATAACTTTTTAGTAAACTCATCATCTGAAATGACAATTAGAAATACGGGTGTCACTATTACAAATGACTTGACAGTAAATGATGATGTGACATTAGGTGCAACCAGTGCAGATTTAACCACTCATAACGGATTGGTTAACTATGCAACAAACTATTCAGCAGTAGGACTACCAGCAGCTACATCAGCAGGTTACATAACAATACAGGTCGGTGGAGTAGCAAAAAAATTATACTATTATAGTTAGGTTTTTAACCAGGTAACTGCTAATAGATACATGACTGTTTTAGGAAAATTAGAAGAGTATGTTTCACAGTTAGAGAATGCCGTAAACCAACTTCGTAAAGAAAACGAAGAACTAAGAAAATCTCTTGTAACGAGAACTGCCCAAGGCTCACTGGCAGACGAATTACAAGAGTAACCTTTTTATTTCCAATTATCATAGTATTATTATGGAAATATTACTGAGATTTCATTCTAAGATTAAATTAAATGATAATGGATGTCATGAATGGATAGCAGGTAAAAATAGTGCTGGTTATGGTCATTTTAGCATAGGTAGAAATCCTAGACTAGCACATAGATTGGCATATGAATTGTATAAAGGTAAAATTCCAGAAGAATTGCAATTAGACCACCTATGCAGGAATAGAGCATGTGTCAATCCTGTACATCTTGAACCTGTAACATTAGCAGAGAATATCAAAAGAGGAATGACTGGAAAAATAAACAATCATCAAACTAAAAAAACTCATTGCCCACAAGGACATGAGTATAATGAAGAAAACACATATGTTTATTCAGATGGAAGGAGAAAATGTAGAGAATGTCATAAAATTAAAGAAAGAGAAAGAAACAATAGATATTATTAAATAGGGTATAAGTCATATAATATTATGGAAATACACAGCACATACACAAAAAAAGAATACGTTTGTAACAAATGCAATCAGAAAATTTATTACGCAAAGATTGCAGACGAACTAGGTGACGTAGTAACAAAAGATGGGAGAAAGCCAAATGGCAAATATGGAAAGGAATCTAACACCCTGTCAGCAGCAGTAAATGTTAGTGATAGAAATAAATTCCATGAATGCTATAAAGAGTTTGCAGAGAAACAATACAACGAAGCACTTCTAAAGAAAGGAACTCCAGAGAAGGAAATCAATAACTTAAACATGCCAACTTTTCAAAATGGCAAAGTTGAGACTGATGTAGGAGAATTTATAACGATAGCAGACAATGCATATCAAAAAATATTCATACTGTCAAGCAAACTCTGCGAACCAGGTGCTACAGTCAAGGACAAACATATAACAACAATGGGACTGTTACATGACTACTTTGACTTTAGGTCAAGTAGAGGTTTATAACCTCCTCTTTTTTTTAGATATATTATTATATCGGTTTAACCTATACCTTACATGAAAGATTTTAAACTGACCGACTTGGAAAAAGTTGGCCCTACTACAGAAACCAAACTTAACAAGGCAGGTATTTTTTCACCACTTGATGTTGTTATTAGAGGAGCAAAAGAATTTTCACGAATCAGTGGACTATCAACTGATATGGCAGCAAAACATCTAACCACAATGAAAAAAATGCTGGCAGAAGATGGAAACGATATTGAAGTAAAAGATGTTGCATCACTTAGGGCATTACGTGCAAGACAAATCAAAGTACCATTGAAGGTAGAAGAATTAGACATGATGACCAAAAAGGGATTCGAGACTCAATCATTATATGAGATATATGGAGATGAGGGAAGTGGTAAAACACAAATGAGTATGACCATAGCAGCAGAGGCATTGGGTAATGGACATGGTGTTATATTCATAGACTGTGAGGGTGCATTCGACCTGGACAGATTTGACCAAATATGTCAATCAAGAGATATAACATATGATGAAGAAAAACTTGGATACCATATGTACTCAGATGAATCAGACTTGGAGAAAGGTATTCAAAACATGATTGAGGAACTTATAGAAAGAGATGTACGATACATAGTAATAGATGGCCTAGTGGGGTTGATAAGATTGGCCTTTGAAGGTAGGGGAGAACTAGCAGATAGACAGATAGAACTTAAAGGTATTTTGAAATATCTACGAAACCTATCAATACTCCTCAACATAGGGATTATTATCACAAACCAGGTAACTGCAAATCCAGACCCATTTGGAGCAAAAACAAAACCTATTGGAGGTCATATCCTGGGCCATTACGTAAAGTATATCATAGCTATGTCCAAGGGTATGAAGAACAACCGTAATGTCAGGCTAATAAAAGCACCAAACGCACCCCAGGGAGACTATGTATGTTATCTCAACGAGGAGGGGGTATCAGGATTTGAGAACATCAAAGCCAGGGATAAGAAGAGAAAGATAGATGCAGTGGGAATAGAACACACCCAAGACCTGATTGAAAAGGACTTACTTCTAGATGTCTAAAAAATCCTCCTGGGCCAAACACAGGATGCGTGAAAACAGAAACAACCAGTTCAGACCAGAACAGCAGGAACTGTACAAACAACTTAGAGCAATAAGAGCAAACAGCACACTTCTCATGGAATATACAATAAAATATACAAACGAACAGGGAGTGGATATGATAGCCATAGGTGATATTGTTGACTTGACAAAAAAGGAAGTTTTTAGACTTAACGGTGAAATTCATAACACTAATAGAGCTGAAATAAAAGACTGGGAACAAAAAGAATATTTACAAATAGCAGGTTGGAAGGTAACTGACATAGAAACTTAAATAGTAGTTTTTTATTTTTTTATTTTCCACGTTGCAATGTGTTAGTATGAGAATAAGAATTAAGAATTTTTTTTCTTATTTCTTATTTACTTACGCTACCTTTATTATTGGGTTTCACAATAATACTACATGGGAAACAAAGTAACAATATCATATTCTGATGAATGTGATACATTCGACAAACTGAGAGCAAGATGTCCAAGAGGGATGGCATTCAGTAAGTTCATAGAGTTCGTCTGCAAGGACTGGTTAGCAAGAGTAGACTTAACTGCTGCTGTCCTAGATGATTACAAACCAGGTGATGAAGCACCACTTGATGTTTGGCAAAGCTGGGTTAATACACATGATTATGAAGACTTGAAAAAAACACTTCGTAAGAGACGTTCTATTAACACCATAATGGAAGTGCGTTTGTTTGATTAATTTAAAAGACAACGACAGGTTCAACATCATACCATGTATTGATGACAGTAAAAAACCGTCAATACCATGGAAGGAATATCAGACAACCAGGTACACGCAGCCGGTTACAAGCAAGAACTATGCAGTAATTTGTGGAGAGACATCAAACATCTGTGTCGTAGATGTAGATTCTCCAGAAATCATACATATTCTATTTGACAACTTTGAGGGAATAAAACAAAAGACCCTAGTTGTCAAAACAGGGAGTGGTGGATACCATGTATACTTTGAATACGATAGCACAATGGCCACCATGAGATTAGATAATCCCTCAAAAAATCAACACGTAGATATTCAAAGTCAGGGAACATATGTTATTGGCCCAGGAAGCATACACCCAGACACAGGCAAGGAGTATGAGATAATCTCATCAACTACTGAAATACACAAGATGGGTAATTTCTCAGGATTCCTACAGGGTCTGAAAGGACTGGGATTCAATACGGATGGGTCAGGACTTAAACCATTTCAGGAAATTGCAAAAGGCAAGGTAACTACTGGAAACAGAAACAGTTCGGCATTCAAGTATACATGCAATCTCCTGGACAACGTAAAGTTAGACCTAGAATCGACATGGATAGAACTCAAAAGATGGAATGGTCTTATAGATGCACCATTATCAGATAGAGAATTAAGAACAGTCTATGAGAGTGCTGTAAAGAAAACAAATCCAAACGTTGAAAAAGAACCTGAGACAAACACCAGAAGACTACGTGGGATAACTGCAAAAGACGAAGGCAAAGAAATAGTATTTGATGCATTCATTGCGGCAATAGACGAGCACAAAACGGTGACAACCGAGGCAACCATGGTCTGTTCTAACGGACATCAGCAAATATCCATACAGCAAAAGGGTAACGGATATGAAAACATGGCAGCAATGAGATGTACTCAATGTTCACAATACATGGCCATGACACATCAAAAAACAAACGATGTCAGAATTGTAGTACTCCAGGAACTTCCAGAAGAAGTGGAAGACAACAACGTCTTTAGAAAGGAGGCAAAACTCATAGGATGTGACGCACTTGAGGCATACATATCAACCAGGAAGATACGATTCACTGGAAAACTAAAGTCAGTTGCTGTGAAAGGCAAGAAAGAGAACAGTATTGTAATGTTCATCAGAGAGATGACGGTACTGGAGGAGACAAAAACAGAAATACCGGATGCGGAAGAGCTGGATGTGATTGACTCGTTTAAAGAAGAAAATCTCCTGGATGTATTGATAGAGTCGTTTGCACCAGACATCCTTGGGTACAGCCAGATAAAGAAGTCAATACTTCTGCATCTGGTCAACGGTGGCAATTTGAGAAGAGACCAGATACATATGCTTCTCATAGGAAATCCAAGTAAGGCAAAGTCTGAACTGCTAAAGGCAACAAATGAATTAGTAGAGTCATCCTATGTCAACGGTAAGATGGCATCAGGAGCAGGCATGGCATACGGAATGGTAAAACTGCCAAACGGTACAAGTGTGGCACAGGTAGGCCCACTTGGTCTGAACAGTTTCATCCAACTAGACGAACTGGACAAGATGAAGATAGAAGACAGAGGTGCACTCCTGGAAGTCATGGAACAGCAGATCCTTGACAAAAGCAGGTATCAACAGTACGATACCGGCCAAACCAAGCATCCTGGCTGCCGCAAACCCAAAGTACTCGACATGGGATAACCAACTGGAAATCCTGAAGAACATAAACTTTGAGTCATTTCTTCTAACAAGATTTGACCTGGTTATCGGTCTTATCAAGGAGGACAGGGTAGCAGACGGATACGTATATGACCACATCATCAGCAACGCCATCCAAGAGAAAAAGGCAAAACTAGACAAGTCACTCCTGGTGAAATATCTAAACCTGTGCAGAGAGGTCAAGCCAAAGTTGACAAAAGACGCAGGTAACAGAATAGGCAATTTCTTCAAGCAGATAAAGAACGAGATACTTGAAAACAACGAAAACTACATCCCGGTTGAAACAAGACAGCTTGAGGGCCTGATTCGTCTGGCAACGGCACACGCAAAGCTGCATCTGAAGGAAGAGGTGGATGAAGAGGATGTAAATGCGGTAACGGAACTGTTCAAGTATGCACTTGATTCGCTAAGAATAGGGTACAACGGCTCTGAATACGCAAAGGATGTAAGCGAGAAGAACCTGTCAAAGGAACAGCTGCTTGCACACTTCATCATGGAGAACAAGGGAATAGATGGAAAGATAGACGGACACAGACTTATCCAGGCACTGGCAAACCATAAGAAGTTTGGTGATATAACCAAAGCCAAAAAATACTTCGAGGCAGCATATGATAATGGGAGACTATTGCTGTGTGAAGATGGGATGTACAGAGAACCAAACACTCTCTAACCCCTTTCCCCCCATTTTTTGTAGGGAAGGAATTATATATCATACATGAGTATTACTAGTATGTCAAAAAACGACAACATTAAAGTGTATAAGGTAGAATTTGAAGCACGCAATGTATCACCAGAACAACGAGATTTGATTTATTCATCTCTTGACAAGGCATTCGATGCTATACTCAAGAGCAAACTCACTGGTGAAGACCAATGGATGTCCCTGGGAGAGACAGGCCCTAGAGAATATTATGAGTCATCAACCCCAGAAGCATATGAGGAGATTAGAGGTCTTGTATAATACAACAATCCCTCGACTTGAAAAAGCATTCAAGTTGATTGAAGACAGACAGGTAGTTTTATTGGAAACATACAAAGCAGTAGTACATGGAAGCAAACCATACCATGTAAACTACTCACTGGAAACATGTGAGTGTGAAGACCATACCCTAGGTGGCCACAAGTGCAAACACATATGGGCCGCACAACTGTTAAGACAGCATACTTTGGAGGCAAGGTCTTGACACATTCAGGATGCGAGCATGGGGAAGACTTCCATGAGGAAGGACTTTGTTGGAAAATAACAAATCCAGAGTTGGAGAACGAACCAACAAACAAGAAATACTGTCCATGCAATTCAGGAAAGGGACTGATTCGAAGATATGCAAAAATAGGATGGATGGAAACAATGCCACACGACAAGATGGTTACACGAAAGTGTGAAGATTGTGGTGCAGAAGTCTTATTGTCAGTAGAGGATAAATACTGTACAACCTGTAAATCCCAGAACAGATAGGTTTAAATGGGTTAAACCCCCTCTTTTTTATGTGGTAGAACTAGAGTTTATAAATCAATTTAGAGACTACACACTTTATCCAATATGGCCACAGAAATGCAAGTGCGGAAATTCACTGAATTTACATATGACAAACGGTACAGTGAATAGAATATGTACAGATAGGTTTTGTGGAAAACAATATGAAATACCCAGGTGCTGCACAAAATGCAATGCCATGTACACCTTTGATGATATAATATGTGATGTGTGCGAGCCAGGTATAATTAAAATAGCAGACCTGCACATGACAATAATAAATTCAGACAAGGCAATAAAGAAACTAAATAGGGCCTACAAGGCAGGGAAGATAAATGAAAAAGACTGGAAGGATGGAATAAAATTATACAAGGATGATAAAGAGAGATGCGAAAAACAACTCTAAAACCTATATACGAGATAATCTTCAAGTTAAGTAAGTTATTCGGAGGTGAGTGTGAGATATGTCTAAAGAAGATGAAAAAACCCAAGAGTGGATTTACCATACATCACCTAGAGTACAGGACAGGAGAAAAGACACACAAAGACTTTACAAGCCGGTTAAAGTATTACCAATATTTGAGCCCTATTATCAAGAAATTCCATAAAAAAGGGCATGTACATTCAAAGTTCATGTTCCTGTGCAATGCATGTCATCAAAGCCTTGATGGCCCAAGAGGATTAAACAGGAGAAAGAAGAGCAACTTACTACGATTGTTCTGGGCAGTTTATAGAACTAAAACATAAATAGTTTAATTCCATATAAATAACATGGTTCTCTTTGAGTTCACCAAAGTAAAGTCAGTCCTAGGTGAGTCAGGCACTACCAATGATGTAAAGATAGGCCATTACGGTGAGATGGCAGACAACGCAATAATGGCAGACTGTATTAATGTGAAAAACCTGCCAAACCCATTGGCTGTAACAGCAGACGTACTTACCCAGGTAGAGCTAGACGATATTAAATCATTTGCTACACAGTACACAGTAGGGTACTTTTATAAATTCGAATCAGGGGATGAAATGACCATTGCAGAGGCCAAAGAAAACTGGTCAAGATGGTTTAATGCTAAATTTAGAAGACCTTCTTTCAAAGTGAGAGGAGGAGAAACTGCTCGTTGAATTACGAAATATGGTTAGCAGGTGACGGTGGAGATATACCAGACACTCCAATAGGTTATGTATTTAGAGACCCATGGCAAAGACCAACAGTTGGACAAGAAATTAGAGTGCAAGGAAAAATATTCAAGGTACTTAGGTCAACACCATCAAGTAACCCAGACAATGTAAAGGTCATCTACTATGTAGAGTCACCAAACGACAACTGGCCATACAAAAGAAATTCATAATAAATAGATTTTTATATCTAAAATGATATAATAATAACATGTTCAGTAAGAAAATAAAAATAGAATTAGAAAAAAAGGATGATATTTTTCACCTAGAACCATTGGGTGACATTCATGTAGGACACTCAGGATTCGATTCAGACCTATACAAAAAAAGAATAAAGGCAATTAGTAAAGATAAAAACAGATACACCATTTTCATGGGAGACCAACTTGATGCCATAAGTGTGTACGATAAGAGATTTAATCCGGACATGAGCCTTGAACATGATATAGATAATCAAAGAAAGGAATGGCAGAAACTTACTCAGACATTAGTAGATGCTCATTTAGCATCAAAGAAAAATGAGAAAATATGGGGATTACTTCATGGTAATCACGAATACAAGATAAGAGAGATAACACGTTCATACATAGAGAACCACTTCTGTGAACCAAACGGAATATCCTT
>Ga0233439_10005317_pt1 | contig 12015 bp, 10 predicted proteins | sample SI_123_September_6_FD_182713 | JGI IMG/M metagenome (GOLD analysis project Ga0233439, IMG submission 182713) | Seawater microbial communities from Saanich Inlet, British Columbia, Canada - SI_123_September2016_100_MG | ecosystem: Environmental > Aquatic > Marine > Inlet | place: Canada: British... | reverse complement strand
TGGGAAAAGACCGTTTCTTCGGGGGTAAAATACGTGGGTTGAATGGCACCCGGTGTGCTCTCAAAGTCGACGAAGAGCCGCGTGGTGTCGTTTTCGCTCCAAGCTAAGCCATTTCCACCGAGCTGCTAGTGGGAAACTTGGGCCGTTGTTGCTTGTGGTAAGATTATAAAAAACAATAGAATGAGATAGGTCATGGCGCGAGAGCTGCACATGGGGCTTCCTTTCGCAGTGCGAAAAGACCGGAGGTGGCATATATGAATGTTTAATTATAAAAAATTGACTATACACAAACAATCATATTGTACATGTTTTTGATTACTATAATCATGCCTGAAAGTCTTATTTTTGTTTTATTTCTCCCATATCATTGCCAAAATCTGTATTCTGCTTCGTTTCGTCCGCATAGGCAATTCCGCAACCACTTCAGCCGCGCCTTCAAGGAGGTAGTCGGCATGAGTCCTTCGCACTATCGCAAGCTGTTGCAAGAAGAGCGGGCAGTGGCATCCCCCTAGTAGGCGACGGCGATGGTACGCAAGGCGGTGTCCTTGCCGGCTTCGGCACCGAGATCGATGCGGTAGAGATAGGCGCCGGGCGGGACCATATTCCCGTCTATATCGCGCCCCCCCCAAGAAAAGGTGTACGTGGCGCCCTGTATCGCGGAGGGGTGCAAGCGGGTTATCGGCCGGCCGGCCAGGTCGAGGATCTGCACTTGTGGCAGGCCTTGTTCGATTTTAAAGGCGATAAAGCTAATCTGTAACAGATCGTTTGCGCCATCGCCATTGGGTGTAAGTACTGGCGAGGAGAGGGTGAGATTGCCGATGAGTTGGTTCGTGCCGATCAACTCGGGCAGCATGACCATATTGGCGCGGCGCGATACGGCCTCGACCGATTGCCACAGCCCGGGTCTGTCGCTTGAACCCAGCTCTAGGCTGATAATCGTAGCGTTGCGTATTACGCGGGCGGTGAAATTTACTTCGATCGTGTCGGAGGTGACCGCGAAGGGCAGATCGATTAGCAGTTCGTTGTCGTCGATCTCGACGGCGGTCGGATCTATGTCGGCGTTGCCGATGTGAACGGTTATATCAGAGGCCGTGGTAGGCAAGCCGAAACGCAAAAGATCAAAACCCGAATCTTCGGCATCACCGGTTGGAGCCAGCGTATAGGTAAAGCGGGTATCGGTATTGGGTTGCGCCTCCCTCGGTTCGATCCGGCCGCGCGCACCTTGCAATAACGCGTCCTCGTATTCGAGCGACAACGAATTTATCGCGGGCGCGACCTGCGGATCGTCCGTCGAGAGGATCATCTCCAATTGCACGAAGCGGCGCGGGTTCTGCGATTTGAAGGCCTCGCCGGAGAAGGTGTATTCTTCGCACCACTCGTCCCAGGTCTCGCTCACTACTACGGTTGTGTCGATCGGTCCTCTGAGTACCTTGGGCGAGCTGAGCCATTTAGCTTCGGTGACCTCTTCGCCGATCTTGTTGCGGAAGGTAAAGATTTGGCTCTGTTCGTTGCCTGAGCGCGAACGCAATTGCAAGCGGGTGCCAGGGGGCACGTCGGCGTCCCAGGACAAATTGCTAACGACTTTGGGCCGCTGGTCGCCGGCGGCCTCACCGAGATCGATGAAATCGGAGCGCATCACGACTTGCGCGGGATGCCCCGGCGAAAAGAGCATCACCTCGGTCCAGCGCGATCCCCAGTTCTGGGGTTTGTGCGCGTGCCAAAATAGATAGCGTATGCGGCGCGGTTCGAAGGCATAACGCAGATAGCGGTTGGGCTCCGGGTCGGGTTGATCGATGAGTACGGAGAAGTCAAAGGCCTCGTCGATGGGGACTTGGGAGCTGAGCACGCGAGTGCCGTCCGAATGCCAAAAGGTAAAACCACGAGGTGCACTGGCGACCGACCCGACGGTGCCCTCGCGCTGCCTCAGCGCGTAGAGGAAGAGTTCATCGACCCAGAATACGGCGCCTAGATCGATAAAGAACCAGGTGCCCTGTTCCTCCCAGGTGCGGACCCGGCCCTCAAATCCGACGGGTAGGATCGAACTAGCGGTGTTCATATCGCCGTCGAGAATATTTTCAGTGGAGCGGGCGGTGAGTCCATCGATGATGCTGCCGCGCTGGTCGTTGCCGATGCTGATATTGTCACCGGCAGTGATGACTTCGATTTCGGCCAGCGCGCCTTCGGGGTCGAAGTCTTCGATGGTGAAGTTGATATATTGGATAAGGCGGAATTTATCGATATCTGCCTGGTCGATATCGAGATCGGTGTCGACGACCTGTGCGCTGTCCTGAATGTCGAAGGCCAGGGGGAACGAAACTACAGTGTCGGTATTGGGTTGTGTCGTTAGGTAGACCGGCGAGAAGATAAAGAGGTCGTCGAGTGCGTCGGAGGTGATGCCGGTGGCGGTGAAGACGGTGAACTGGCGGAAGGGTCTTGCGCCTTCCTGGTCGGGAAAGTGCAGACGAATCTCCTCGGCGAGCACCGCGCGGCCGAGATCGATTTGTACAAACCAGTCACCGAGCGGGTCGTCGGGCGAAGCTTGCCAGAAGGTCGTGTTATCGCCATCGATAACACGACCGGCATCAGTCGGGTTGGTGCCGGCCTCCCAGATGCCGCCCGGCACGTTTTCGCCGCGCGAACGGGTCCGGTGCGTGAAATCGGGCGCGTTATCTATGGCGTTGATGTCCTTGCGGTATTTGACCAGCCGCAATTGCCCGGTCTCGTCGAATTCGACCAGGCCATGCGGTCGCTGCCAGGTCGACCAGGCGGCTTGGCCATCGAAGCGAAATTCTTCGGCGCCGAGCATCGGCGCCGAGCAGAAGACCGAGATTAGTAGAAAGCGCATAAGCATTTTAGTAGGCGATGCCCAAGGGGAGCAGTTGCTTGGTCTGGGTGAATTGCGTTTGCAAGTTGATCGATAGTAGGTAGAGACCCGGCGCAAGACGTAGGCCCGTCTCGTCGCGTCCGTCCCATGAAAGCTGCCTGGGGCCGGAATCCTGCAAGCCGGCGTCGATGCGGGCGAGACGTCGACCATCGAGGGCGTAGACTTCCAGTGCTATTGGTACGGGACCGGGGAGGCGGAATAGTGAATAGCGGATATCTAGCCGATCGTTGATACCGTCGTCGTTGGGCGTCAGCACCGGGCTGGAGAGGGTGATCGATTGGATGAAATCGGGTTGGTCGGCGGCTGCGCCCAAAACGCGCAGGCTATTGGTCGAGACGGCGTCGGTGGCATTGCCCGGTTGCACGGCTTGCGGCAGGGTCTCGCTGTCGGCGGTGAAGATCTCGCTTTCGAAGGTGGCGGCGAATTCGAATACTTCGCTGGCGAAGACCACGCGGATCGGCGGGTTGTTCGAGCGGGTGACACGCTGCGGTAGTTGCACGACCAGGCCGTCTTCCTCTTCTGTTACAGCAGCAGGTTCGACGGTGGCCAGCGGTGCGCCCATTTCGAGGCGGCGGAAGGCGGCGCGATTGCCGGTGCGGATCCGTAGCGCGTCAAATCCGGGAGCCGTTCCGCCGCCGAATTCGGCGCGTAATTGGTACGCGAATTCGGTCTGCTGACCAAGGCCGACTTCAGTAAAACCGCGGGCCGGTTGCAAGTCGTCGAGTCGGGCGACCTCGGCAAAAACCTCGTCAGCCAATAGTGGCGCGGTTTCGATCCAAAGCGAGTCGACGCGGATCCAGGCGTCGAAATCTCGGCTTTCTAGGCTGAGATTGACTTGCAGGTGCGAGCCGCTCCTGAGTCGGATCAGTTGGCCTGATTCCGTAAAGGGCACAGACCAGAACGACCAGTTGTCTGAGTCGTAGCCGATTGAGGCGCGAATACCGGGGCGCGGATCGCGGTTTAGTTGGGCCGTAAGTTTTTCGTATTCCTCGCGCGGCACTTCCTTTTCGCGGCCGATATTAGTGTATTCGTGGTAGGTCGCCGGATCGGAGTCGCGACCGACGCGCACTTCGGCCCTGAGTCCGACCGCGGCTTGCGGATCCTCTACTGCGACGCTGTTTTCCATGCGCATCGCGGTGGCGGCCCAATGTAGGCGGCCGAAGTTGACGACCGGGCCGAGTTCGATGACGCGGCTGAGGTAGACGACGCGCAGCGGGACGCCCTGCGCAAAGACCTCGAAACCGCCGATCGAGCCTTGGAGCGCGATGGCCTGGTTGCCCTGCCCGCCGCAGGTGGCGCAGGTGTTGAGCGCTTCTTCGTCGGCCAGCGAGAGTTGCCTGCGCCAACGGAAGAAGCGCGCGTATTGACGCGGGAAGTCGATTTTTACCGAGGGTTCGAAATTGGCGCCGACATTGGCGATGACACGTTGAAAGAGGTCGTTGCCACCCCAGTTGACGGCTGGTTCGCTATCGGTGCCAATGGATACGTCGAAGGCGGGCGTAGTATCCTGCGGCAGCGGCGTACCGTCGGAGCGAAAGCCATGCGAGGGGGTAAAGAAGCCGAAGCGCACCGCCGGGATCGGCACTGCGGTGTCGAAGGAGAAAAATAGACTGTTGACCGACTGGGCAAGCGGGGCATTATATGTCGTGCTGTCGGGGTCGACCAGGAAAACGCCGCTTTGTGTCGGGTCGCCGCCGACGCCGTTCCAGCGATTCCAGAAGCGCGGTTTCTGGCCGTCGACAAAACCGAGATTGTAGACGGAGGGCTCGCGCCAGAATTCCCAGTTTTCCAGCAATTGGATGATATTCTGGTCGGGTTGCAGATAGCGTGGCTGGATCGCGCCGGGCGCGCCGGCGAAGTCGACGAGGACCTGTAGTGAGTCGTGTTGGTTCCAGGCCAGACCGCTGCCGCCGAGCTGCCATTTGCCGACTTGCGCGTGTACGGTCGAAACAGTGAGGAGCAGGGTTAAAAAGCAAGCGTGGCGCATTGGGCATCTTTCGGCTACTGTAAAAGCGCATAGCTAAGGGAACATTACCACAGTAACAGAGCTTGTCTCGTAGGGTATTATAGAGAAAAATGGGGCCGGTGCCGAATGGAATTTCAGCACTGTGGCGAAGCGCGGTTGAAAAACCTTGCGAGCCAGGCGTACAGTGGCCTGGAAAATATGGCTCTTAGTAGGTGACGGCGATAGTGCGTAGCACGGAATCGTCGCCCCCATCGTCGCCCAATTCGAGGCTGAACAGGTGGGCGCCAGGTGGGACCAGGGCACAGGTCAAAGCGATAAAACGTATGGGGTCGTTGGAGGGCGTGGCGGATTCAGGCGCAAGAGTGTATAGTCGATTTGCAGGACATCGTTCGGTGTGAGGGTTGTTGTCGATAACCCAGGTCGGCCGCTGGCGACATCGCCGTAACCGACGAATTTCTTCGAGGTAGTACTCAAGGTGGTCGCGGTCGGTCTCCACCTCGCGGGCCATAGGAGTCGCACTATGCGCGAGGGCGTTTGCCGTCGACAAAACCCAATTCGCGCGTATCGGGGGTATTTAGCGCAACAGCCGTTTACGCGATGCATTTGCCGTTTAATAAGCTAACTTTTGTAGGGCACCAACCACTCTTCCGCGATGCCCAAATCGAAACCCGGGCCGCGCACGGCAAATTCCAAATAGCTATTTTGCGGCACTAACGCTCCCGGTTCGGAAACTTCCGCGAGCGGGATACCCGGATCTGAACCGATATAATATTCCCCCCAAGGCGCGTTGGGCACCGCCCAGGTCAGATGCTGTCCGTAGGGGTCGCGGCCGCCGCCGTGTAGGCAGACCTCGATACCGGCGGCCTCGGCCATATGGCAGATCTTGAGGCAGGCGGTCATACCGCCGACCCAGTGGATATCGGGTTGCAGAATGTCGAGGGCGCGGTGCTCGATGATCTGCTGATAGGGGTAGGGAGTGTAGAAGTGCTCGCCGCCGGCCAACGCTTGCCAGGGCAAGCGCTCTTTGAGGTCGATATGACTTTTGACGTCCTCGGGAATCAGACATTCTTCTAGCCAGCGTAGCTTATAGGGCTTAAGGCGTTCGGCGAGACGGACGCTGTACTCAACGTCGAAGGCCATATAACAATCGAGCATTAGCTCGCAGTCGTCGCCGATCGTTGCGCGCGCTTCGGCGACTCGTCGCTCGTTTTGCTCTAGGCCCCATAAACCGTCTGCCGGTCCGTATTGGCAGGGCAGTTTGAAGGCTTTAAAGCCAAGCTCCTTATACCAATCGAGATCATCGCCGGTCGCATAGGTAAAGATCCGGTCTCGGACCGGGCCGCCGATGAGTTCATAGACGGGTTTTTGTTGCAGTTTGCCGGCCAAATCCCACAGCGCTAAATCGACCGCGCTGATGGCGACCGTGGCGATGCCGACGGTGCCAAAGGATTTAGAGACCCGGAACATCATATCCCAGGCCTTTTCGATCGCCAGACAATCCTCACCGATGAGAATGTGGGCGAAGGCGTCTTCAATGACGGCGGCAGCGGGCCGGCCGGCGGAGGTGCCGAGGCCCCAAGTGCCGTCTTCGGCCGTGATCTTGACTGCGAAACCCGGCCATTGGCTCGCGGCATAGAGTTGGCGGCGTGGTTTGAAGCGCGGAAAGCGGGACATCGGGTTGGCCACCTCGATCTCAGTGGGCCAAGCTTTGCGGCGGGGTTCGCTCTTTTGCGCGGGGGCTGTCGAGGCGGAAAGTGTACCGCCGGCTTGGGATCTGGCGGCTAACAAAGGGCCGTCGGGCCGTTCGACGCGGACTAGGTCAATCGATTTTATTTTCAATTTATTTTGCCTAGCGATCGGCGAGATCGCGCTGGAATTGTTCGGCTTCGGCGGCAGTGAAACCGCGGAGTTGGATGCGGTCTTGCACCTGGTTGAGCAGGGGGTTGAAGTTTGCCCAACGATCGCCAATTTTTAGGCCGAGTGGTTGTTTGAGATTGACCGTGTTCTCGCTGAATTTTTGCATTTTCTTGCTGCCATAGGCGTTGAGCCGGGCGGCGATTATCTTCGCCTGGCTGCCGCCGTCGGCGATTTTGCAGGCGACGATATTCCACTCGGTCAGCAGTGGTTCGGAAGCGACGAGGTAGGTGATGGCGGCGCCGCCGCCGGTAAACTCGACCGTATCCCAGTTGGCGTATTCGGAGCCCTTGGTATCGCCTATTAATTTGGCGGGTACAACCTGTATGGAGAGCGGTTGCGGTTTGTCTTCGCCGCAGGCGGCAAACAATAACAGTAGAATCAGGCCGTATACCATGGGGGGTACTGCTTTCTGCGTTTAACCGTTGCCGCCCCAGGCGAGGGCTTCGGCTTCGGTTGAGGATAACGTAAGGTCGTCTTCTGTCGGCGCGGCGTCCGCTTCGTTCCAGGCGGCGAGCAGATCCGCCAACCCAGCGAGGGTGGTGGTGGTCAACAGCTGTTGTCGCAACTCGGAGGCGCGGGGCAGGCTCTTGAAGTAGAGGGCCAGATGCTTGCGGGTCTCGAGGACACCGACGCGCTCTCCTTTATAATCGGCCATCAGTTGCAGTTGCTCAAGTGCTAATTCGACGCGCTCGGAAAGCGTCGCGCCGTCGCGCCCGGAGAAGATCCAGGGATTGGCCATCGCCGCGCGGCCGATCATTACCGCCGCGCAACCCGTTTCTCGTTGCATCCGGCGGGCGCTGGCTAAGTCCAGCACATCGCCGTTGCCAATGATCGGGATCGAAGAGGTTTCGACGGCGCGAGCGATCCAATCCCAGTTGGCATGGCCCTTGTATTTTTGCACTACGGTGCGCGCGTGGATCGCGACGGCTTTGGCGCCGGCGTCCTCGCAGCGTTTGATGACCTCAAGGATATTGATATCGCTGTCGTCCCAGCCCAGCCGTGTTTTGACAATGACCGGTACCGAAACGGCTTCGACAGTGCGTTGCACGGCGGTATAGAGCCGGTCGAGGTCGCGTAAATAGGCGGCACCGCAGCCTTTTTCGACTATTCTTGGCACCGAACAGCCGAAATTTATATCGACGATCTGGGCGCCACGCCGCTCGAATTCTCGCGCGCCGTTGGCGATCAGGTCGATATCGTTGCCGTAGATTTGCGCGGCCAATAGCGAAAGGCCGGTGTCGGCGTAGATCTGGGCGTCGGAGAAGTCGAGCATCTGCAAGCTTTTGCGCGAGCGAATGCCGATCGACCGGCAGTTGATGAACTCGACGCCGACGAGACCAGCGCCTAGCCGGGCGCAGATCAGGCGAAAAACCCAATTTCCGACCCCCGCCATTGGGGCGAGGGTAAGAATGGGCATGTCGGGTCTATAAGGGCTGAGTTGGTACGGGCCGATCTGCATGGGGGACAGGGCAGGCTTATAGCGGGTTTTTCGGTTGCAACTGAGCGGCGATGGCTTTTTCTTGCTCGGCCTCGGGGATCATGCCCTTGCGCTGGTAGAACATGGAGAGACTGGTATGGGCAAGGAAGTCGTCGGGGTTGTATTCGACGGCTTTTTGTGCGCAACTAAGCGCTTGGTCCAAGTCGCCTAATTTCTCATGGCAATGCGCCATCGACTGGTGCACATCGGCAAATTTTGGGTCGAGATCGAGCGCTTGCGCGAAGTCGTCGAGGGCGCCGGCGAAATCCTGCTGGGAGAATTTCATCATACCGCTCTTATACAGCGCGATTTTGTCCTGTGTTGTCATGGCTATTGCTCCGTTTGGCGGGGATTACGGCTTAGTAGTCCAAAGATATGGTCGAAAACTTCGTCGGGTGGCCCCGATCCATCAACGCGTGTGAGTAGATTCTGTCGCTGATAATGGGTGATGACCTCGGAGGTTGTGCGTTGGTAAATGCCAAGGCGTTCCTTGACGACTTCTTCGCTATCATCATCGCGTTGTTCGAGCCGCTCGGCGATTTCGGCCGGTGGTGGAGCGAACAACAGGTGGTAAATCTGTCCGGTTACAGGGTCGACTCGCCGGCCCGTGCCGCGTTCAATTAAGGTGGGCTCGGCGACTTCGATGAGAATGACTGCGTCGAGCGGCAGGTCGCGTTGTCGAAGCATTGTGTCGAATGCCTTGGCTTGGCGCAAGGTGCGGGGGAATCCGTCCATGACAAAACCGCCGGGGGCCCGATCGAGAGCATCAAGGACCAATTCCACGACAAGGTAGTCGGGCACGAGTTGCCCGTCACTAAGGTATTCAGCGGCAAGGATGCCAAGATCGCTACCTTCGGCGCAAGCTTGGCGCAATATTTCACCGGTGGATATGTGAACAAGACCAAAACGTTGTGCAAGACGGGTGGCCTGGGTGCCTTTCCCGGAGGCCGGGGCGCCCAGTAACATCAGGTGCATATAGTTCCTAATAGCAGTTGCGAATGGCCGGAAACTGTTAAAAATAAAGAGATAATATAGGTTCGTGCAAATGTGTGGAATGCGATACTGAAACCGACGGTGCAAGCACTTGCTGGGCGGATGCGGTATATTTTGTAGATGGTGTTAAGAGTTGATTGCACAAAGGAGAGTATATGTTGCGCTGGATTTTTTTAAGTCTCGGATTATTGGCTGTGCCCATAGAGGGACAGCGGGATTTCGATCTGGAATATGTCGAGGGCATCGAGCCCCTGAGCTATGTGGCCTATCGCACGGCTGGTGCATTGCAGATTGATGGCAAGTTGGACGAGCCGTCTTGGCAGCGGGCGGCCTGGACGGCGGCCTTTGTCGATATCGAGGGGCAGCGCAAGCCATTACCGGCTTTTAAAACGCGAGTCAAGATGCTATGGGACGACGAGTATCTCTATCTGGCGGCCGATCTCGAAGAACCGCATGTCTGGGCGACCTATACCGAACGGGACGCTACGATCTATCACGAAAACGATTTTGAGGTCTTTATTGATCCAGACGGCGATACCCATCAATATTACGAGTTCGAAATCAACGCGCTCGGCACCGAATGGGATCTCTTGCTGGTTAAACCTTATCGCGACGGCGGTCCGTATATGAGCGCCTGGGATATTAACGGATTACAGACGGCGGTCACGGTCTGGGGCAGCGTCAACAATCCGCTTGACGAGGACCAGGGCTGGTCGGTGGAGATGGCTTTGCCGTGGGCAGTGCTCAAAGAGGCGACGCGCGACAAGGTACCGCCGCTCGACGGCGATCAGTGGCGGATCAATTTTTCCAGAGTTCAGTGGGCAGTCGAATACGATTCGGGCAGCTATATCAAAGTGGAGGGCAAAGGCCCCGACAACTGGGTCTGGTCGCCCCAGGGCCTGGTCGATATGCACTTTCCAGAAAAATGGGGTTATGTGCAGTTCGCCGAGGCCGTCGTGGGCCGACAAGAAGTCCCTTATCTCGCCTCGCCGACGGGCGAGGCCGAGCGGCTTTTACGCGGGATATACTATCGTCAACGCCGATTTCATCAGGAACACGGGCATTACACGACGAGTCTCGACTCGTTGGGTGTGACGCATCAGCTCTTAAGGCATTTCCTCTGGCCGCCGGTGATCCAGGTGACCGATCACCAGTTCGAGGCGCAGTTGGAGGAGGTCATCGACCTCGATGAAGACGGCAAAATCAGTCGTTGGCTTATTCGGCAGGATTCCCGGCTCTGGCGCGACTGACAAATAGCGAACACGGGAAGAAAAAACAAAGGACGTTTGCCTGGCCCATCAGATCAGTCGCGTCAAATATTTCACTGCGGTCGTCGCAGACCGTCCGGGGTAAGCGGTGCGGGCGCTCTCTGAGGTCGCTGCGCTGGAGATCGATTGACGCACCGGTTTTGTTGAGTCGCGCCGGACCTCCACACGGTCACAGATAGGCTCCCCGCTTTTCCGCATCGCGATAAGCGTCCTGGCCCAGTTCAACGATCCGGCGTGCGCCCGGCCCGTCGGTCTCCGGGCGTTTGCCCTGTGTCGAGACCGTCAAGGGTTATTCGGCGTTTAGGACTTCGACCCAGCGTTCGGGGTCGTCGCCTTCGATACCGCTAATTAATTGCAATTCCTGTTCCATCCACAAGGTATTGCCCGGCATCAGGTCGGACAGGGGGCCGACATTTTCTATTTCGCCGAAACGCGGATTGCCGTCGAAGACTTCTGAAGTCGAATTGAACATCGTCACCGTGCCACCGCCTTCCGGGTATTCGGCATTGGCGACGTGGGCGACGGTGGATTTGAGCGCCGTTTCGTTCCAGATATAGGCGATCCAACCGGCGTTGCTGTCGGTGCCGATTTTTTGCCAGCGGTTCTGCGGTAGGATACGGTAATCCATGGCCAGGGCTTTGGGGCCGAGGTGGATGCCGACTTCGTTGGGGTTGGTGTCGGGCCAGATGAGAAAGGTGCGCCGTTGATCGGTGCGCCAGGGCGTGACGCCGACGCCGTGGTCGGGGCGGATGACATTGAGGGCCCAGGCGGCGATCCGGCGTTTTTCATTGCGCATATTCTTGAGGCCGTGGCGGATCGTAAGCACGGGGTTTTCGGCGTCGAGGGTGATTTCCATGGTCAGTTGCAGGCCGGAACTGTCATCGGGGGCGGCGACGAGGCGCAGGGAGCGCTTGCCCGTCCGCTCTGCGGTTGCGGGTTGCAGGGCCGGCATGCCGGATTGGCTGTTTTGCGTCGGTTCGAAAAACCAGGTGCGGATGCCGAAGTATTCGTAGTTCCGGTTGACGTGCAGGGGGTTTTCGCCGCCTTTGAGCCGGAAGGCGATAATGCGTGGGTAGGGGGTGGCGATGGCAAAGGCTTCGGCGCGGTTGTTTTTGAGCCAATAGCCGCTGAAGCCTTGGTATTGTTCTGTGTCTGTTGGGGTTTGTGCGTTTAGGGGGAGGGTGGATAGTAATAAGAGGCAGCAGATGATGCGCATGGGGCGCTCCTTTAGGCAATCGCGATGTGGTCGGGCTCTTGGAGGGTAACAACCGCGCTCATGTCGCTGAATCCCTAGGATTTGCAGCCTGAGGCAGCTCTTTTCATATCCTGTGAAATTCCGGGGTTGTATCGCCGATGTTGCTGTCCTGCAAAATTAGCGATACACCCCCCTGCGGTGATGCCCGCAAAGAGCCCTGGGGCACCTCGCGGTTTGTTTTGGAAAATCAGATATAATCCTTCTATCGTTTATTCCCCTTATTCTATCATAATATCCCCCGCCTCGACCGAGCGC
>Ga0233439_10005312_pt1 | contig 12021 bp, 14 predicted proteins | sample SI_123_September_6_FD_182713 | JGI IMG/M metagenome (GOLD analysis project Ga0233439, IMG submission 182713) | Seawater microbial communities from Saanich Inlet, British Columbia, Canada - SI_123_September2016_100_MG | ecosystem: Environmental > Aquatic > Marine > Inlet | place: Canada: British... | reverse complement strand
TAACTTTTCCTTGCTAGAAAGGAAAGTTTCCCAATCTTTTTTATCTTTTTCTGAAATATTATCAGTCAATTACGTTAGAATATTAACCAATTGCCAATTAGGATTTGTTGAAGTTAAATCTCTAGAAAAAACCCACGTATCATATATTTTTTTAATTTTTTCAGGATCACCAGATACGATTTTTTTATCTTTATCCTTAATGCAAGTTATAACTTCGGCTATAAAATCCACTGTAACATTTAACATTTTATCAATTTTTTTATGTTCTTTAATTTCAGCTGAATTGATGCCTATAAAAGTTATTTCTGCATAATGTCCTCGTACACTTCTGGCTTTTAATGCTTCATTAAATTGATTATAAACTTCTTTATTTAATAAAGTTTTACTGGTTGTTATTTTATTATCATTATCACTAAAATCAGTAATTATTGTTTCATACGCAATTTTTGCTCCGTTTAAAAACTCTTTTTGATCTTTTTGATCAAAAGTCTCTTTAATTTTTACAGCTTGATTGCTAACTGCTTCTTTTAAAATTTTATCGAACTGAGGTGGAGCTTTTCCTTCAAAACCAGTTCTTTTACCTAATATTCCCCTCAATCTTAAAAAGATAAATCCAGCAATCATTGCTAAAAGAATTATATCTATGTACTCGAAACTGTAATTCATGGATATATAGTAATTACTAAGTTGATTAATTTCAACTGGCAATTTAGATTACAGACAAATGAACTCAATATTAATATTAATAATTTTATTGCCTGCTATCGAAATTTATCTTTTTATTAAAATTGGTGCTCAAATTGGAGCTATTACCACAATATTTCTTATTTTAACTACTGCTGTTGTGGGCGTTTACTATGCGAAATATGAAGGGTTAAATACTCTTAAATCTGGTTTTTCTCAATTAAGCAAAAATGAAGCGCCAACTTATGAAATGATTTCAGGAGCAATAATTGCCTTTGCAGCTTTACTTTTAATTATTCCTGGGTTTGCAACAGATATTCTGGGTTTTTTACTAATCTTTCCTATAACTAGAAAATTTTTTTTAAATAAATTTGCTAAAAAATTAAAATCAAAAGACTCTAAAAAAAATGATTTCATCGATGGAGAGTTTGAAGATATAGAGGGTGATGATGACAGAAAAATTTAAAATTTTAGGAAAATACGTAAAAGACTTATCAAGTGAAACAAAAGATGTAGAAACATATTTATTTGTAAAAGATAATATTTCTAAATATCAGCTAGGAATTGATATTACATCTAATCCACTAAAAAATAAAATGATAGAGGTAAATACAACTCTCAAATTTGAGGATAAAGAAGAAAATAAAAAGAGATCATATTTTGAAATAATATTTTCAACTATTGTTAAAGTTGATGATGATGTAAATGATAAAAAAGAGTTAGAAAAAATAATTCTAAGTGACGTTCAAACTAAAATTTACCCAGACCTTGAAAGATCTCTTTTAGATCTTTTGCGCAATTCAGGCTATCCTGGAATTAAATTCCAAAAAAAAATAGATTTTGAAGAACTCTATAATCAAAAATTTAATTAAAAATTTAATTAAAAAAATTTTTTTTCAGATGTGATTTTAAATATTTTTTATGTTTATTAATTTCCTCTATTGTTGGAGAAATAATCTTTTTAAAATAATTAACATTTAAATTATTTCTTTCCATTATATCGGAATCTTGATTGTGAAAATTAAGTGTAGGTTCTTTTTGATCAATAAGATTTATATAAACTTTTGCTAATAAATCACAATCGATAAGAGCTGTATGCTGGACTCTTTTTGAATTATCAATTCTATATCTTTTACATAGCGCGTCTAAACTAACAGCTGATCCTGGAAATTTGTCTCTAGCTAAAATTAAAGTATCTATTATTTCGTTACTAATCTTTTTTTTTCCTAAAATAGCTAACTCATTATTTAAGTGACCTAAATCAAAATCAGCATTATGAATTATCAATCTTTTATTATTTATAAATTCTAAAAATTTTTCTCCAATATCTATAAATTTTTGTTGTTTTGCTAAAAATTCATCTGTGTATCCATGAACCTCCAGCGCTTTTTCAGATACTTTACGCTCTGGATTTAAGTAACAGTGAAATTTATTTTTTGTTGGAACCAAGTTATCTAATTCAATACAACCAATTTCAACAATTCTATGTCCTTCCTTTGTCGATATACCTGTTGTTTCTGTATCTAATATAATTTCTTTCATTTATAAAATTTTTTTTAAAATATCTTTAATATTGTTCCTAACAGATTTTTTTGTAAAATCATTTTTAATAATAAAATGAGATTTTTTCTTTTTAAAACTGTTAGATAATTGAATACTTTTAAATTTTTTTAAAAGTTTTTCATTGAAATTTTTTCTTTTTTTTAATCTTTTATGAATGTCGTTTTTTTTTGCCTCTACATAAATTAATATATCTTTTTTTTTATTAATTTTATTTTCTAATAATAATGGAATATCCATAACAACTATTTTCTTTTTTTTGTGTTTTTTTAAAAAAGCGAGCATTTTTTTTCTAATTTCAAAATGTATAATTTTAATAATTTTATCTAAATTTTTTTTATTAGATAAAATTGCATGTGAGATCTCTTTTTTATCTACAGGAAATAAACTAATATATTTTGGTAAACTTTTATTTAACTTATTAAAAGTTTTTTTACTACTCTGATACAATTTTCCAACTTCATAATCTGCATTAAATACAGGATAACCAAATTTTTTTGCTACATAACTTTTGCCAGAGCCTATTTCACCCAAAATTCCAATTCTAATCATTGATCTAATAATTTTAAAACATCCTTGTCTACGTTTGGTTTTAATTTGTGCCAAATGTTAAAGGCTAGAAAAGCCTGATACACAAACATTAATTTACCATTTATTGTTGTGTAACCTAATTTTTTTCCAGTTTTCAAAAAATCGGTTTCATTTGGGTTGTAAATAACATCATAAAAAAATTTATTTTTACTATCTAATGAAAAATCTAAATTTATTTTATCTTCTTTTTTTAATCCCAAAATAGTTGCATTTATAATCATATCAAAATTGGAAATTTCACCCCATTTTATTATCTTTATATCTTTAAAAAACTTTTTAAGTTTTTCTGCTTTTTCTTTTGTTCTATTTGATAAAACGATTTCAGATACCTTTAATTTTTTTAAAGCATAAATAATTGATGGAACCACTCCACCTGCTCCTAAAATTAAAATTTTTTTATCTTTTAAATCAACTTTTGATTTATGAATACTTGTTTCGAATCCACCAATGTCTGTATTATCTCCCATTACTTTATTATTTTTCAAATAAATTGTGTTCACAGATTGAGTGTCTAGAGCTTCTGAAGTCAGCTCATCCAAGAAAGGAATAACAGATTTTTTAAACGGTACAGTAACATTTATTCCACTGATTTTTTTCTCTTTTAACTGAAAAATTAAATTTTCTAGCTTGTTGTGCTCAAGTTTTTGTTTTTCATAAATGGCTTCTATGTTATTTTTTTTTATCCAATAATTATGAAGTTTTGGTGACAGAGTGTGATCGATCGGATTTCCTATAACTAAAAATTTTTTCATTAAGTTTTAATTAAATATTCTTTAATTTTTTCAACTGGTAAACCCATTATTGTATTTTCATTACCCTCTATTTTTGAAAATAAATTTCTGCCTTCTCCTTCAATTTGATAAACATTATAAGCATATAATGCTTCATCATTTATTTTAGACAAATAATTTATTAAATCATCATCTGAGAATTTTTTCATTGTTAAAAAAGCCTTATCAGTATTGTTCCAAATCATTATCCCATTTTTTGATATACAAACAGAGCTGATAAGACAATGGGTCTTACCATTTAATTTTTTTAAAATATTAAATGCTTCTTCTCTACTTTCTGGCTTTGAGATTAATTCACCTTCTAAATCAATTACACTATCGGCACCTAAGACAAGTTGGTCAAGTTCATTTAAACTTATTTTATTGGCTTTAATTTCTGCTAAATTTTTGGAAATCATTTCTGGAGTAGATTTTTTTTTAATTAAACTTTCTTTAACAACATCTTCATCAATGTTTGATGGTTTAACAATGTTAGGTATATTATTTTTATCTAATATATTTTTCCTAACTTTGCTTTTAGAAGCTAGTATTATTTTATTTAACATTATTTAAATATATTTTGTGGATTTTAATTATTGAGGCGGCAGCTTCTTCTACAGATTTTCTTGTCACATCAATTAGTGGCCATCTATATTTTTGGAACGTTTTTTTTGCTTCATCAACTTCTTTTTTAATATTGTCTATATTTGTATAATGTGTGTTTTCTGACTCTTTTAATGAGCTCATCCTATTTTTTCTTATTTCAACTAACCTTTCAGGTTCAGTGCTTAATCCAATAACGCATGTTAATTGAGGGTTTTCTTTTAGTTTAGTCGGCAAAGAATTTTCGTTTACTAATGGAATGTTTGAAGTTTTATAACCTCTGTTTGCCAAATATATCGAGGTTGGGGTTTTGCTTGTTCTACTAACTCCTACTAATACAATATCTGATTTTCCGATATCTGAAAGAAGATTTCCATCATCATGACTCATTGTAAATTGTATGGCCTCTATTCTTTCATAATATTCTTCATTAAGTGCGTGTTGTCCGCTGGGTTCGTGTGAAGCTTTTTGGTTTAAAATTTTTGAAAAATTTAAAATTAAATTTCCGAGTACTCCAAAACATGGAATATTTTTTTTATCGCTCACGTTAGCTAAGTGCTTTGCTAAGTTATTATCTACAATAGTATAAAGTATGACTGAATTTTCATTTTTTTCTGCATCCTCTAAAATTCTCAAAATTTGATTTTCTGTTCTAGTGAAAGAAAAAGAATGAACTTTATACTCAATATTTACAAATTGAGCTTTTAAGGCTAAAAAAATTCTATCTAAAGTTTCGCCTGTTGAATCTGAAATGAGATAAATTTGATATGTATTACTCATGAATAAATTGTTAATAAATTTGTATTATTTTAATAAAATTACTCAATTCAAATATTAATTAAAAATTGTTGTAAAATAAGCGTTTTATTCTCATAAATATACAATCTTTAAAGATTATACATAAAATTAGATAAATTTAAAAAAAGCTACAATTTTAACAATTTCATTCATTTATAAATGTTATTAAGTTGTTAATAAAATGTTAATAAGTAATTATCATCAATATTCACAATACATAATACTAATACAATAAATAAATATATTATTTTAATATGACTCCCCTACATCAAATAATAAAAAATAAAAATACTAAAATAAATCCTATATGGATAATGAGACAAGCAGGAAGGTATTTACCTGAATTTAGATCAATTAGAAAACTAAACCCTAATTTTATAAATCTATGTTTAAATGAAAAATTGTCATCTGAAATAACTCTTCAACCATTAAAAAGATTCAATTTGGATGCCGCTATAATTTTTTCAGATATTTTAATGCTGCCATATGGTCTAAATCAAAAGGTTGAATTTGAAAAAGGTTTTGGCCCGAAACTTGGTGAAGTAAATATTGATGAAATGTCAAAATTAGATGAAGTTGATTTTGTACAAAAAATTTATCCAATATATAAGGCAATCAAAAAAGTTAGTAAAAACGATTTATTAAAAAGTAAAAATACAATAGGATTTGTTGGTGCACCCTGGACTTTACTTGTTTATATTGTCAATCAAAAATCACCTAAAAAAAACTTAAAAGAAAATTTTTTTAAGGACGATTTTTTAATAAATAGAATTTTATTAATTTTAGAGAAATTCTTAAAAATACATATTAAAAATCAGATTGATAACGGTGCAAATGTAATACAAATATTTGATAGTTGGGCAGGTTTATTGCAGGAAAAAGATTTACCCAACTATGTCTATTCACCAACTCTTAATTTAGTCAACTACGTTAAATCTTTAAATATACCTGTTATTTGTTTTCCTAGAGAAATTAAAAATTATAAGGAATTTTGTGATATTGTTAAACCCGATGCAGTGAGTATTGATTATAATGTTAATCCCAAAAAAATTTTACGTGATATAAAAATTCCAATTCAAGGTGGACTTGATCCCAAAATTTTACTTACAGACAAAGTAACAATTAAAAAAGAAACAATAAAATATCTAGATATCTTTAAAGATCATCCATATATTTTTAATTTAGGACATGGAGTTTTACCTGAAACAGATCCTAATATGTTTGAATACATGGTAAACACAGTAAAAAACTATTAATGAAAAAAGCTGTAATTCTTTTTAATCTAGGTGGTCCCGATAAATTAGAAAATGTTGAACCTTTTTTATTTAATTTATTTAATGACCAGGCAATATTAAATTTACCATCTATTTTGAGATATCCTTTGGCAAAATTAATTTCTAATAGAAGAGCACCAATAGCTAAAAAAATATATGAAGAGCTAGGAGGATCGTCGCCTATTTTAAAATTAACAGAAGAACAATCAAAAGCTCTTGAACTAAAACTTAATAAAGATGATGAAAATTCAGAATATAGGTGTTTTATCGTCATGAGGTGCTGGCATCCAAGAGCAGAAGAAGTTGTAAATGATGTAAAAAATTTTCATCCAGATGAAATTATTCTAATGCCTTTATACCCACAATATTCTGCAGCAACAACAGGATCATCAATAAAAGAATGGAAAGACATTTGTAAAAAAAATAATTTAAATATTAAAACAAGCACAATCTGTTGCTATCCGACAGATGAGAATTTTGTTCAAGCGCATAAAAAAGAAATAGTTAAAAAAATTTTCAATTTAGAAAATTTTAAATTAATATTTTCTGCACATGGCTTACCTGAAAAAAATATAAAAAAAGGTGACCCCTATCAATGGCAGGTGGAACAATCAGTCAATAAAATTATTGAGTCATTAAATATCGAAAACTTAGACTGGATACTAAGTTACCAGAGTCGTGTTGGACCTTTAACATGGATAGGTCCATCTACAGAAAATATAATTGTTGAAAATTCAAAATTAGGAAAACATATTGTTTTAGTTCCCATTGCATTTGTATCAGAGCACTCGGAAACTTTGGTTGAGCTAGATATAGAATATAAAGAATTGGCTGATAAAAATGGATGTAAAAATTATACAAGAGTACCAGCATTAGGTACCAATGAAAGTTATATAAAAGCTATGTCTAATTTAATAATTAATAAACAAGATTATAATTTTAATGGTCAACTTTTCCCCCCAAAGATACAATGTCCAAATCAATTTATTAAATGTCCGTGTTTAAATTATGAATAGTTATTTGTTATTTAAAAGTTTGCACTTGATAGCCGCTGTTTCCTGGATGGCTGGTCTTTTGTATCTTCCAAGAATTTTTGTTTATCATGTTGAGAATAAAGATAAAAAAGAAGCTACAGATATATTTGAGGTAATGGAAAAGAAACTTTTTTTTTACATCATGCGTCCAGCAATGATTTTTACATGGATTTTTGGTTTAATTTTAATTTATCTAAATGGAATAGAAATTTTTTCTCAAATATGGATGCAGTTAAAAATAGTGTTGGTTATTTTGTTATCAGCTTACAATGACTATCTCGGGAAATGTTTTTTATCTTTAAAAAATAATACAAACATTAGATCTGCTAAATTTTTTAGAATAATCAATGAAATTCCAACGGTGATGCTTATTTTTATCGTATTTCTGGTTATTTTTAAGCCAATCTAGGGTTGAAATATTACTCCAAGTATATATATTAAACCCATCTACCTAGTCCTTACAAATTTAAATCATGAATATTCAAGAGTTAAAACTAAAATCATCAGAACAACTTATTGCTCAAGCTGAAAAACTTGGCATAGAGAATGCTAGCACTTTAAGAAAACAAGAAATCCTTTTTGCTATATTAAAAAAAGTTGCAGAAAAAGAAGAAATTACTGGAGCTGGTGTTTTGCAATTATTGCAAGATGGATTTGGTTTTCTAAGGGCAATGGAATCAAACTATTTGCCAGGACCAGATGATATTTATGTAAGTCCAAGCCAAATTAGAAAATTTGGATTAAGGACAGGTGATACGGTTGAAGGACCAGTTAGAGCTCCAAAAGAAAGTGAAAGATATTTTGCATTACTTCAAGTTAGTAAAATTAATTTTGAAGAACCAGAAAAAGCAAGACACAAAATCGCATTTGATAACTTAACACCTCTTTATCCAGATCAACAAATGATCATGGAGGTAGAGACAACAAAAATTGAAAAAAAACCAGATTTAACACCAAGATTAATCGATCTTGTAAGCCCTATTGGAAAAGGACAAAGATCTATTATTATCTCACCACCAAAGGCTGGTAAAACAATGATTTTACAAAGTATCGCAAACTCAATTGCTAAAAATTATCCAAAAAGTTATTTGATGGTTTTATTGATTGATGAAAGACCAGAAGAAGTCACAGATATGCAAAGAACTGTTAAAGGTGAGGTGATTAGCTCTACTTTTGATGAACCAGCACAACGTCATGTTGCTGTTGCTGAGATGGTTATTGAAAAAGCAAAAAGATTAACAGAACATAAAAAGGATGTTGTTATTTTATTAGACTCAATAACAAGATTAGGAAGAGCTTATAATGCTGTTATTCCAAGCTCTGGAAAAGTTTTAACTGGTGGTGTAGATGCAAACGCACTTCAAAGGCCAAAAAGATTTTTTGGTGCAGCAAGAAATATTGAAGAAGGTGGATCTTTAACAATTATCTCAACTGCTTTAATCGATACAGGTAGTAGAATGGACGAAGTTATTTTTGAAGAATTTAAAGGAACAGGAAATAGCGAGACTGTTCTTGATAGAAAAATAGCCGATAAAAGAATTTATCCAGCAATTGATATAACAAAATCTGGAACAAGAAGAGAGGAATTATTATTCGATAAAAATGATTTACAGAAAATGAATGTTCTTAGAAGAATTATTGCCCCAATGGGAACGATGGATGCAATCGAATTTATTAATTCAAAATTAAAAGATACAAAAAATAATGCTGAGTTTTTTAATTCAATGAATAAGCCAGCTTAATCCAAGAGAATCTTATAAAAAAAATTATCAAGCAATTTATATAAAATTTTTCTATAGATATCCTAATTCTTTCATCTCATTATTAAATTTAGTTTCTATTTCATCAGCCGTATATTTTTCCAATAAAGTCTTCCAATTATTTTTTGGCCCAAGATTAAAAAATTTTTTATTATCATTCGCAATAAATTCCCCAAATCCTTTTAATTCCTCCATTTTTTTTAAATTATTAAATGAATTTGATCTAATACTATTTTCTATTTTTTTTTCAGAAAATTTTTTATTTAATAATTTTGACAAATAATTTGATATCTTACTAAATTCTTGAATAGGATTATTTAATAAATTTTCATATTTTATAAGTAGATAATTGAGTTTTACCTGATTCCAAGACAAATAATGCGTTTTCCAAGAAGCCAATAAAGCAGGAAGCGGGTAATCCTTTTTATCAAAATTTCCAAAGACTATTCTCTTTTCATCAAATAAAAATTCTTTAGCTTTTTCAAAATCAGGAATTGAATAATGATGCTTTAAAGAAGTAACAACAGTTCTTGGATCTCTAACAATATGAATGACACCGAGTGTATTTTTTGTACTTGAAAAATTATCACCATCCACATTTAATAAAGCATTATGTGTTTTAAGTATTTTAATTTTATTATCTAAATTGATAATGTCTTGAGATTTATGATAGTACTTTTTAAATTTTGTAATATCATTAAAATCACTCGTTAAATTTTCAAAATGACTTTTTAAAGGATATTGATTTATCTTCTTAAAATCTTCTAAGTTAGACGTACCATCTGCAGTGTAAAGTAAAGATATTATAAAACCTCTAACCCACGTATTTCCACTTTTAGGGTATGATGCTAACCAAATAATCATAATTAAGTTTTACACAATTATAGTTTTCAAGATATAATATTTTGATGACAATTTATGCTTTATCAAGTGGACCCGGGGTATCTGGTATTGCCGTTATAAGAATTTCAGGTCAAGAAACCTCTAAAGCAATTGAATTACTAACTGGCAAAAATCTTCCAAAACCAAGAGTAGCAACTCTACGAAAAATAAATAAAATCAACACTTCTGAGCTAATTGATGAAGGCATAATATTATGGTTTCCTGGGCCTGAGAGCTACACAGGCGAAGATATGGCTGAAATTCAGGTACATGGAAGTAAGGCTGTAATAGATGCTCTGCATGCCACTATTTCAAAATTAGAAAACTGTCGTTTAGCTGAACCGGGTGAATTTACAAAGCTTGCGTTTCAAAATGGAAAAATAAATTTACTTAAAGCTGAGAGTGTTGCAGATTTAATTTCTTCTGAGACTGAAATTCAAAGACAGCAAGCGATTAAAATTATGAATGGAAAATCTGCTGATCAATTTAATTATTTACGAGAAAAACTTTTAAAAATTTTATCGCATGTTGAAGCCAAGATAGATTTTCCCGATGAAGATTTGCCAAATGATATTTTAGAAGAAATTAAAAAAAGTTCAGATAATGTTTTAATTAAAATTAAAAAAATTTTAAATGATCAACAAGTCGGAGAAAGAATTAGAGAAGGTTTCAAGATAGCAATTCTTGGGCCCACCAATGCAGGTAAATCTAGTTTACTTAATCATTTATCTAATAGAGATGTTGCAATTGTTTCAGAGATTGCAGGAACAACAAGAGATGTAATCGAAACACATCTTAACATAGATGGTTACCCAGTAATTGTTTCTGATACTGCTGGTATAAGAGAGTCTAAAAATGAAATCGAAAAGAAAGGTATTAAGTTATCTTTAAATAGAGCAGAAGAAGCCAATTTAAAGCTAGTAGTTGTGGATGCCAAAAACCTTGATTTTACTGATGTTTTGAAGGGTTTGTTGGACCAAAATGCAATTTTAGTAATAAATAAATCAGATCTTTTAAAGGGAGATATTGATCCTGAGATTAAAAAATTAAATCATGTATTAATTTCAATTAAAGAGAATTTAAACATTGATGAATTAATTTTAAAAATAAAAAATAATTTAAAAAATAAATTTATAACAAGTGATGATATTTTAATTACAAGAGAACGTCACAGACAACATCTTGAACAATGTTTAGAGCATTTAAAAAATTTTAATAAAAAAAATAAAGATGAAGACTTTGATAAAGCTGCAGAGGATTTAAGATTAGCCGCTAGACATTTAGGTATGATAGTTGGAAAAGTAGATGTAGAAGAGATATTAGGTAGTATTTTCAACGATTTTTGTATAGGTAAATAACACCTCATTTTCCTTGTTTTTAATACCTTTTTTACTAAAAAACATTGACAATTAAAGCTTATTTAAGCAAAACTATACGTATCTTGTAAATATAATAATCAGTTATAAATTTAGCTTATGAAAAATGATTTATCATTCGATGTCGTAGTAATAGGTGGTGGTCATGCGGGATGTGAGGCAGCTGCAGCTTCTGCGCGACTAGGTGTTAACACTGCTTTGTTTACTCATAAGATAGAAACAATTGGAGAGATGTCTTGTAATCCAGCAATTGGTGGTTTGGGTAAAGGTCATTTAGTAAGAGAAATAGATGCTCTTGATGGTGTCATGGGTGAGGTTGCAGATAAATCAGGTATTCAATTTAGATTATTAAACAGAAGTAGGGGTCCAGCTGTAAGAGGACCAAGAACTCAATCAGATAGATCATTATATCGTAAATATATGCAAGAAAAACTTGCAAACTATTGTAATTTAAGCATTTTTTCTGATCCAGTAATAAAGTTTATTTTTGATAAAAATACAATAAATGGTTTTGAAACTAAAGAAGGTAAAAAAGTTTTATGTTCAAAGTTAATTCTAACAACGGGCACTTTTTTAAATGGTTTGATACATATAGGTGATGAAAGAACACCAGCTGGAAGGTATGATGAGAAACCTTCAACAGGACTAAGTGAACAATTAGAAAAATATGATTTTAAAATAGGAAGATT
>Ga0233439_10005310_pt1 | contig 12026 bp, 7 predicted proteins | sample SI_123_September_6_FD_182713 | JGI IMG/M metagenome (GOLD analysis project Ga0233439, IMG submission 182713) | Seawater microbial communities from Saanich Inlet, British Columbia, Canada - SI_123_September2016_100_MG | ecosystem: Environmental > Aquatic > Marine > Inlet | place: Canada: British... | reverse complement strand
AATTTACATTACAGGTCAATCTGGAATTACAATAGATGGTGCAGGCCATACCATTACTGGTAATGGTGCTTCTGGAATAGACAATGTTGGTGTTAACATCACTGGACAATCATCTGATATTACAATCAAAAATCTCTCAATTACCAATTTCAAAATGGGAATTGCGTCTTACACTACAAATGGTTTAACGATTACAGACAATACAATTTCAAATAATGGTCACCATGCAATTCATGGAAACGGAAATGATTCTGTTTTAATTGAGGATAATAATCTAAACTCAAACGGTAGTGTTAGTACTGGAAATGGTATTGATTTGGATGGTGGAAATAGTAATTATGGAATGGGAAATGGTAGTTGTTCTGGAACGGGTTCAGTTGTTGTAAAATCTAATCAAATTACTGACACTCAAAATTGGGGAATGGCATTAAACACAATAGATGGTGTTTGTGTTGAAGGAAATACCATTACTTCAAGTGGAGGAGGAATATCAGTTGGTGGCGATAATAACAAAATCATTGGAAATATAATTACTCAATCTGATGGGTATGGAATTAAAATTAATCAAGCACATGGAAATACAATTCAAAATAATGTAATCACTGCAGGAACAGGATTGATGGCATCTAATTCAAATTCTGGAACTCTAGATGGTAATACCTTCTCAAATAATGCAGGTTCTGCAATCTATCTTAACGGTGCTAATAGCTATGATGTAACTGGAAACACAATAGAATCCAATAATTCCCAAGGACTTCAAATTGATTCTGGGGCTGGACATACTGTGACTGATAATACTATTCAATTTAATGGAAATTCTGGCATTAGGTTAACTGGTACAAATACTATGATCTCTGATAATATTTTAAATTCAAATAATGATGAAGGAATTTTAATTCTTTCTGGATACTCGTACACTTCAACTGGTAATGTCATAAAAAACAATAATATCTCAAATAATGCCAAAGGGATATCTCTAAGTGGAAACACAAATGAAATTTTTAATAATAATTTTATTTCAAACACTTTACAATCTGAAGTTTTAGATTCAAGTTCTGGAAATCTTTTTGATAAAGGTTCTTCAATTGGAGGAAATTATTGGAATACTTTTGATGAATCTTCTGAAGGTTGTGATAATTCTACTCCTTTTGATGACTATTGTGATTCTGCATTTGTTTTCACTTTGGGACAGGATAATTTCCCATGGGTTTTACAAAATGGCGTATCTCCATCTCCATTACCTGACACCATTCCACCTGTAGTTGTCACCCCAAATGATATGGCAATTCAAGCAACAAGTAATAATCCATCACCTGTAACATTTTCAGCTACTGCTACTGATGATACAGATGGAACATTAACTCCTGCATGCTCTCACAATTCAGGTGATGATTTCCCCGTTGGAATTACTACTGTAAGTTGTAATGCAACTGATGCTGCAGGAAATAATCATTCAAAATCATTTACAATTACTGTAACTTATGATGAACCTACATCTGAACCTGCAAATGGCCCAATAACCATTCCAATTTCATTCCAAGAAATTAGTGGAATTAGTGGCGGGAGTTGGACTAGTGATATGAACGATGATGTTGTTACAACTCAATTAACTGGAATTTTAAATCATAATTCCTTTGATGTGAAGAATGTAGATGCTACCTTGACTTTTTTTATTGATGGTGGCGAATTCTGTGTTGTTACTGATAGAATAGACTCTCTTCCTAAGGACTCAACTGGAATCTTTACTTGGACTTGTCCTGTTTTAGGAACTCCTACTAGTGCTGAAGGGGTTATTCTTTCATACGATACTGTGGACCCTGATCCTACACCTGAACCTCTAACAATTACAATTACTGGAGGTATTCAGGGATTAACTTTAGAAGTTTATGCTGATACGTGGAGTGGATGTGATGAACAACTTCATTGGTTTATCACTCGAGATAGTGGAAATCTCTATGATGTTCAAAGAGGAAGTAGCACTCAAGAATTTCTTACAAATCCTGAAGATTCATTGTCTTATGATGTAGAATATGATAGATCATATCGAGTTGACGCTGAATTTTGTGGTTTAGAGGCAAACCCATTTACAAGATTTGCACCCGAATCTACACCAGTTCCTACTCCTGACACGTTACCCCCTGTAATTGTAACGCCAAATCAAAAAGCAGTTGATGCAACTGATGCAAATGGTGTATCTGTACCATTCTCAGTATCAGCTACTGATGATACAGATGGAGAAGTTTCTGTAGATTGTTCTCACAATTCAGGTGATACATTCCAAGTTGGAACTACTAGAGTAACGTGTAATGCATCTGATGCTGCAGGAAACCAATCAACAAAATTCTTTGATGTAATTGTTTATGAAAATAAAGAACTAGAAATCAATGTAGATGACGTTGATGCAAAGTCATATGGCACTGAAGTTGATTTTAAAGGAACTGGTGCATCCCCATCTGAAATTGTTAAACTAGTAATCTCATCTCAATATGATTCTCATGTAGATTCATTTTCAGTATTTGCTAATTCTAATGGTGATTTTGTAGAAACTTGGTTTACAGATAATTCTATTTCCTCAGGAGATTATACTGTGACTGCAACTAGTGGTGATGAACAAGCTTCAAAAACATTTTACTTGGAAATAAAAGATGAAACCCCTCGAATTGTAGATCCTATTGAAGTGTATGTGAATAGTGCATCATATGAAACAGGAGAAATAATTGAGGTAACAGGACAAGTCCGAGACTTGTATTCAGGAACCCCTGTCAGTGTAATTGTAAGAAATGCTGCAGGTGATCAAATCACTGTTTCTCAAATTACAGTAAGTTCTGATAAAAAATTTAACGTTGATTTAGTTGTTGATAATCTTTGGAAAACTACTGGAATCTATACTGTTGCAGTTCAATATGGCTCTGAAAATAGAAGTGATTCAACATCATTTTGGATTGATGCTGGAGATGATAATTCAAAATGTGGTGCAGGAACTGTATTTGATCCTGTTAGTAATTCATGTGTTTTAGATGGAACAACAAATCCTCCAATCCCTGACTCTGATTTGCCATTTGAGGTAACAATTGTGCCTGCAGATGGTTCTGGTGCTCCTGGATGTGAGGAAACTTCCAATGGATGTTTCATTCCTGATACTGCATATGTTGCAGTTGGTGGTGTTGTAACAATGTCAAACACAGATTCAGCAGCTCACACATTTACTGCTGGAACTTCTGGTGATGGTCCAACTGGCCAATTTGATACTGGATTAATTATGGCAGGACAATCTTTTGAATATTCTCCTGATACTGATGGCGATATCCCATACTTTTGTATGGTACATCCTTGGATGCAGGGATTAATTGTAGTTGGTGAGGGTGGACCAGTTCCAACTCATACAAGTCTAAATGTAAAAACAGATAGTGGTTCATATCACATTGGCGATAAAATTAAAGTTACTGGAACTGTTAAACCATCTGATGGTAGTCCTGTAATTATTCAAGTAACTGGCCCATCAGGACAATTAGTAATGATTGATCAATTTACTCCATCATCTAATGGAGTATTCTCTAAAGAATACAAAGTAGCAGGATCTTTGTGGAAACAAACTGGTACATACACATTAAAAGCAAACGTCAATCATTCAACTGATTCAACTAATTTCTCAATAAAGACTGGAGTACCTGATGATATCCCACAAACTCCTCAGGATAAATTTACAGTTAGTATCCCTAGTGGAACAGCAGCTCCTGGATGTGAAGAAAATAACAGATGTTTCAGTCCATACAATGCAGCAATCAAAGTAGGTGGAACAATTACATGGAGTAATGATGATACAGCAGCTCACACTGTAACTGCAGGAAATCCTGGTGATGGTCCAACTGGTCACTTTGATTCTAGTTTACTAATGGCAGGAGGATCTTTCTCACATACCTTTGATGAACAAGGCGAGTTTGACTATTTCTGTATGGTTCATCCTTGGCAACAAGGAATAATCACTGTAGATAATTCTGGAACTAGCCATTCTCAAGTGCCATCAAAAAGTGATTTGAAGATATTTACAAATGATAAAGTGTATGATATTGGTCAAATGGTCCTTTTAGGCGTGGAAATTGATGATTCTGATAGAACTATTCAGGTAGCACTTGATGTGTCTGACCCTAGAGGTAATACTATAGTTTCAAGAACTCTATCCGTTGATCCTGATTCTTCTGAAAGCATAGAATTTAGAATTTCTGAAGACTTCAGAACTGGAAACTACAAAGTATCAGCTACTGCATCAGTGGATGGGAAAACTATCAAAGATTCTACTCACTTTAAAGTAAAATCACAATTCAACGAATTCAAAATAGAATCAGTAAGTATTACTGATCAAAAAGGAAACCCATCAACATTACAAAAAGGTGATGTTGGATTTGTTAAAGTTAAACTTGATTCAAAGAAAAATATTGCAACACTAGTTACTGTAAATATATTTGATTCAAAACAAACAAGTATTGGAATTGGTTCAGTTAAAGCAACTCTAGCTGCTGGTGAATCTGAAATTATTTTATCATTTAACATCCCTTCAAAAATGTCATCAGGTGATTCAGAAATTTATGTAAATGCATTTTCTGATTGGCCAAGTAATGGTGGTATTCCACAAACACCTGAATCAAAAATAATGGAGAATATTAGATGATTTACAAAACTATTTTCTCAATTTTAATTTTATCAACTGTCCTAATTGGAACGTCTTATTCACAATCTCTGATAAACTTTGAAGTAAATACAGATACACTAGTTCCAGGTGAATTAGTAGAATTAACTGGCACAGTTGCAGAAGGGTTAGAAGGACAATCAATTGCAATTGAAGTTAAAGATTCAGAAGGAAATGTAATTTTGATTAGAACCGTAGAGTCTGACATTAATGGTCAATTTGTTTTGAAATTTATTGTTCCTGAAACTGCTGCTGCAGGTAAGATGGATATTATAACTAATGTGGAACTTGATGGTCAATCATTTTCTGATGAAAAAACTTTAGAGTCAACAGGTATGGATCCTGAACCTGGTGATGATCCAATTTGTGGTACTGGAACAATTATGAAAGATGGCATTTGTGTAGTTGATACTAGTGTGGGAAAATCCTCTAAAGGTGGCGGATGTCTAATTGCTACAGCTACTTATGGCTCAGAATTAGCCCCTGAGGTTCAAAAGTTACGAGAGTTGAGAGATAATTCATTACTGTCTACTGAATCAGGCACAAACTTCATGAATATTTTCAATGATATTTACTATACTTTCTCACCTTACATTGCAGATTATGAAAGAGAAAATCCTGTTTTCAAAGAGGTAGTAAAGATTGCAATTACTCCAATGATTACTAGCTTGTCCATTCTAAATTATGTTGAGATGGATTCAGAAAGTAAAGTTTTAGGTTATGGTATTTCATTGATTATACTTAATGCAATGATGTATGTTGGAATTCCAGTTCTAGCTGTAATGAGATTTAGAAAATGAAATCAATATTTTTTGTTTTAATGTTTGTTTTATTTTTAATTCCTGTAGCCTTTGCAGATCATGCAGAAGTTACAATTATACCTGTAGATGGGTCTGGTGCTCCAGGATGTGAAGAAGCCGCAAGTGGTTGTTTTATTCCAAATACTGCAACAGTTGATGTTGGTGGAGTTGTAATAATGTCAAACACAGATAGTGCAGCTCATACATTTACTTCTGGAATTCCTGGTGATCCTTCAGGATTATTTGATACGGGATTACTAATGGCTGAAAACTCTTATGAATATTCACCTGATACTGTAGGTGAAATTCCATACTATTGCATGGTTCATCCTTGGATGATTGGTCTAATTATTGTACAAGAAGTAGAGGCTGAAGAAGAAACTCATGATGAAACGCATGAAGAAGAACATGATGATGATTATCCATTACCCGAACCTGGAAGTAGAATTCCTCAATGGGTAAAGAATATTTTCTTGTGGTTTGGACAAGACCAAATTTCTGAAGAGGAAATAATTAATGCAATCGAATACTTGATTGATGAAGGAACAATCGAGGTTGGAAATTAAATGAAATCAATTCTATTTTTCACATTAGTACTTGTAATGATGCTACCTTTGGCTGCATTTGGACAAATACAAAATTCGATTGTTGTTACAACCGACAAAGCATCCTATTCAGAGGGTGAAACAATTGTAATAACAGGCGAAGTAATGAATCTGTATTCAGGTACTCCAGTAAGTGTAATCGTTAAAGCTCCTAATGGGAACTTGGTATCAATAATTAATTTAGAAGTTAGTGCTGATAAAAAATTCAGTACCGAAGTAACTGCTGGAGGGGCATTGATGAAATCAATCGGTGTATACACAGTTACAGCTCAATATGGAACCGAAAATCGATCAGCAACAGCAACATTTGAATTTGGAGGCAGTACAGTTACACCGCCAACTCCAGTAGACCATACTGGAATAACTGATACAACTGTTTCAGTTCAAGGTTCTAGTGATTTAGTAGGATATGAAATTACAGGTGGAAAATTACTTAGTGTAATGCCTGATGTGGATGCAAATTCATTGATTATTTCAGTTGATGCCTCAGAAGATGGCTCATTAACCCTCACAATCCCTAGATCAGTATTGGATGCAACAATTAATGACGGAGATGATGAATTCTTTGTCTTAGTTGATGGTGAAGGTGTAAACTTTGATGAAACATCATCATCAACAAGTAGAACTCTTGCCATACCATTCCAAGCAGGTGCTGAAGAGATCGAAATAATTGGTAGTCATGTAGTTCCAGAACATATTCCTGAGCCTACAAAAAAAATTCCAAATTGGGTTAAGAACATCTTTGTATGGTATGCAAATGATCAAGTATCTGAAATTGAATTACTAAATGCAATAGAGTATCTAATTAACGAAGGAACAATCAAGATTGGAAATTAAATGAAATTTCTATTAATTATTGTATTAGCATTTGCCTTATTGGGTCCATCAACTGTATTTGCACAAAGTCAAGGAATGGCAGTTACTGCAACAGCTGATCAAGGTTCAAAAATTATTTCAGTTACAGGTCAGACAGTTTCAGATATTACAGATGTTACATTTAGAGTAACATCTCCTAGTGGAAATAATGTAGTGGCAGTTGCACAAGTAACTCCAGATAGTGGGGGGGAATTTGAAACTATGATTGAAGTAGGAGCAACATGGACTGAAGATGGATTTTATACTATAGAAGCAATGCAAGGAACTCAAAATTCATTATATGTTTTGGAATTGCTTGTTGAAATAACAAATGGAACTACAGAAGAAACATCCGTAACTGAATCTAATTTAGAAACAGGAATTTATACACCTATAGAACCAAATGTTACTTCAAATTCAATAGAAATCAAAATCCCTTCAGGTGCATCTGATCCTGATGCTCCTTATTTCTGGGTTCAGTCAACTACTGGGATAACTACTGGCGATGTAACAATTCCTCAAGGTGATTTAATTACTTGGCATAATGGTGATTCTGCATTTCATACTGTAACTTCTGTAACCTCTTCAGGTGAATTAGATGGTGTTTTTGATAGTGGATTTTTTACAGTAGGTAAATCATACACAAGACAATTTGATGATGTAGGTGTTTTTCATTATTTTTGCAGTTTACATCCTTGGATGACTGGAATTGTTACTGTTGAAGGTGATGAACCTATTCCTACATCTGCCCCTGAGCCTACAAAGAAAATCCCTGATTGGGTCAAGAACATTTTTGGTTGGTATGCGCAAGACCAAATATCTGAAGAAGAAATAATCAATGCCTTACAATATCTAATTAGTGAAGGAACATTGAAGGTAGATTAAATGAATTTTAAAATTCTAGTATTGTTTGTAATCTTAATTGTACCAATTACATCTGTATTTGCTGAAGAATCATGTCCCAATTGTACTCTAGAAGAAACTAGGGCAGAGGCAAATGAAGAATTAACCCAATTTCAAGTATCTGTTTGGACTGATAAAACAAATTATGAACACAATGACACAATTATTGTGACAGGTCAAGTGTCAGATGTATCTTCTGGATTTCCAGTCACAGTTACTGTTGTGAGTCCTCTAAACTCTATTGTTACAATAGAGTCTCTTGCACTAAAAAATAATGGTAGTTTTGAGACAACATTAAACACAGCAGGTGGAATGTGGAAATACGACGGTACCTACACCATTAAAGTAAACTATGGAAGTGCTGAAAAAAGTAACAGTGCAAAAGTTGAACTAACAGGTGGAGTTGTATATACACCAACATACTCAACACCTACTTCTGAACCTGAACAAATTGATGAAATTCAAGAAAAAATTGATGAGATTGAAAAAACAAATTCAGAAAATCAATACACTACACAAGAAAGAGAATGGATTTCATCAGGCCCATTTCAAATTGATAGAAGTGAATATGCGATAGGTGAGAACGTATTTCTCAGAGTTGAAGGGTTGGGGGATTTTGAAGAAGGCAGTGTGGATTTTATGAGGATGACTTCATCTGGTTATTCAAAATACATTTCGATTCCTTTTGATGGAACAAAATCTTCATACAATTACTATGTAGAACCACAAATATCTTCAGAGAAAGGAATCTATTCTACAGATGATCTTGTTGGAAAATGGCTCATTGTTTTTACAGGAACAAATTATGATAATTTAGAATTTAAAATCACCAAAAATATCCTTCCAGGAACAAATACTGTTCCTGTTCAAGAAAAAATACCGGGTTGGGTAAAGAATATTTTCTTGTGGTATGGACAGGATCAAATTTCTGAAACTGAACTCCTTAATGCATTACAGTATCTAATTAGTGAGGGAACTTTGAAGGTCGATTAGATGAAATTTCTATTACTTATTGTATTAGCATTTATTTTGTTAATTCCAGTATCTGTATTTGCACAAGAATCAACCGTATCCTCGATTACAGTTAAGACCGATGACAAAAATTATGATGAGGGAGATACAATTGTAATTTCAGGTAAAGTAAACACAACTATCCCTGGGGTGAATGTTGTATTGCAAATATTTACAGAAGGGAACATGATAGAAATTGTACAAATTACTGTAGCCCAAGATGGCACATATTCACATACAGTGCTTGCAGAAGGGCCATTATGGAAAAAACCGGGCACTTATGTTGTAAGATCTTCATATGAAGTTGGTGGCGGGACTATTGCAGAAACTGAATTTAATTATTTACCAAATACAACCTCTATTGAAACAAAAGAAACTTTTGATGTGAACGCAGGAAGTAAGGGAACGTTTGATGTAGAATATACAATTAGAGGAAGTATCGTTAAAGACATCAAAATAAATTCAAATAATTTTTCACTAGAAGTAGAAATAGAAACAACCGATGATGGATCCATAACATTAGATTTACCTAGAGAATTCATAGGTGCTGAAAAACAAGATGGGAAAGATGATATTTTTATAATTTTAATAGATGGGATAGATGTAGCATATGAAGAATCAGTAGTACTGTCAGAATCAAGAAAAATAACAATCAATTTTGAGGAAGGTGATTCAAAGATAGAAATTATTGGAACTTTCATAATTGGTACTAAAAAAAGTACAACATATCCAAATCCTAATGGATATTTTGAGAATTCTGGACCGAGTATAAATTCAGATTCTGTATTTAGAACAGTTCCAGAAAAACCAAACGTAGGTGCATCAATTAGAGTAACAGGGGATAAATTTGAAGCCTCTCAAGAATTAGACTTTTACATTGATACTAAGAAAATTGGTAATTTTGTAACAGATGAGAATGGTCATTTTATGACTACAATGAAGATTCCTGATGAACAAAACGATGGAAGAGTGGATTTTATCATTAGTGATTCACAAGATAATGAAAAATCCATTTCATTAAGAATAGAAAAAATAGAAAGTAGAATTTTGAATCCAACTAGTATTCCTTTTACTGCTGAAATTTCAACACCGTCGTATTCTGCTGATATTCCTTTGATTCCTATACCTTCAACAATTATAGTTTCAACTGATAAAAATTCATACAACCATGGTGACATCATTTCAATTTCTGGCAACATTGATAATTTTGAAGATAATTCTATATCGTTATACATTACAGATTCTGAGAACATCAAAATTTGGGATGAAGCAGTTTTGATCAAAGATAATGGTGATTTTTCCACTCTAGTTATTGCAGGTGGTAATAATTGGGCTGTAAATGGCGCGTATATCCTCACTGCAACTCATTATGATTATTTAGCAAGATCATTTTTCTTATTTGAACTTGAATCTGAAATAGAAATTCCTGAACCAAGAAAACAAGTTCCTGAATGGATTAAAAACAATGCAGAATGGTGGTCTCAAGGTGAAATTAATGATGATACCTTTGTTAGTGGAATACAATATTTGATGAAAGAAAAGATTGTAGATATTCCTGATTTACCTGAACAAGCATCAGAGAAAGCAAGACCATCCTTTGTAGATGAAACAAAAGATCCCCAAAGTTATGTAGACCGATACAACGATGAGACTAGTTACAAAGAATGGTTTGATGAAAACTATCCAGATTATACAATAGAGGAAGCAGTAGGAGTACCACAACCAATTCCTGCATGGATAAAAAATACAGCTGGATGGTGGGCAGAAGGCATGATTACTGAAGATGAATTTCTTAAAGGAATTGAATTTTTAACTGAAAAAGGATTCTCAAAGTGAATTAAATGAAATTTCTAGTAATTATTGTATTAGCATTTGTTTTGTTAGTTCCGTCAACTGTATTTGCACAATACATGGGTAACGTAGGTGGTGAAGGCGAAACAGGAAAATACACCCTAGAAGAAGCACTTGAACTTCAAAGACGAAGAATTGCATCAGCTGAGGAAAATCTGGCTCCTGGTTCTCAAACTTTGCCTACTGACAAGGCAACACTTGATGTCAAAATAACATATGGGAAGATTGATCCAAACTCTCAAACCAAAATTAATATTGATTTTATCAATCCTCAAACACAAAAAGTTCAAGAACATATTGATTATCTCATAACAGTTTCAAAAGAAGGTCAGACTGTTTTTGGACCAATTCCATTAACTCATACCTCTGTTGGTTCAGTCAAAATCCCTGTAGAGTTTAATCTTGGATTGGGGATTTATGAAATAGATATTGAAGTTGAAGGAATATTATTTCAACCAATTCCTGCAGAAATTGTTTCATTCAATATCATTGTAAATGATGATCCCACTTCTGAAAAAATTCCAAGTTGGGTAAAAAACATCTTTGTTTGGTATGCATCAGACCAAGTATCTGAAATTGAATTACTCAATGCAATAGAGTATCTAATCAATGAAGGAACAATCAAGATTAATTCAGTCCAAAAACAATGGCATGAAGATCCATATGCTGATGAAGCAGCAAAAATTAGAGCTGAATGGGAAAAAAATAACGGTCAATAAAAAATTCAATCCGCCCTAGAATACGTTACGTACTGAGAAATACTCTTTTTTAAAATCAGAATAATTTCCTGAAATCTTTATTATTGACGCCTGTGAACTATCATTAAGCGAAGATTATATCGTAAAATCGTTAGTCGAACAATTATTCGAAGAATGGATTTCTGAGATAACCCTAGGCATATCGTATGATTAAATGAAACCAATAGTTTTCATGCCAAAACAAGGCTTGTTTCCTTTACTCCAACATTTACACGAACAAGAAACAGCTTTTCCTGTTTCTAAATCCTTAACAACTTTATGAAAAATCCCCTCTCTAATTTTTGATTCAATTGATATTGTTTCATACCTATTATGGTCTTGATCTGAGTTTTCCAATATTATTCGGAAGAAATCACATTCAATGTCATTGTGCTAACCACTCTTGAGAGTTTTCTGATAATTGCAATTGCTTTTTCAAATTCATCTTGATTTCCTGTTTCAATTTCTGCAATTACATCATATGCTCCAAAAGTTAGATATGCGTTACTGATTTTTTTCATCTGTTTTAATTCATCTACAATGTATTCTTCAGATCCTAAGTCGCAATTTAATAAAATGA
>Ga0233439_10005309_pt1 | contig 12029 bp, 6 predicted proteins | sample SI_123_September_6_FD_182713 | JGI IMG/M metagenome (GOLD analysis project Ga0233439, IMG submission 182713) | Seawater microbial communities from Saanich Inlet, British Columbia, Canada - SI_123_September2016_100_MG | ecosystem: Environmental > Aquatic > Marine > Inlet | place: Canada: British... | reverse complement strand
TGATACCTTGACTTGCCTTAAACAATAAATTTCTATCAACAATCGCATTATTACTTCCCTTATGCAAAAATAAATTATAAACATCACTAACATTAATTTGATTTAAAGTCAAATTAGTATTTGTAGTATTAACAAAATAAACCCCATGATAATTATTCCACATCGAATTATTAAATACAACAAATTGATCACTATTAAACCCATAGACCCCATAAAATTTTCTATGTAAATTAATCGTGTTTGAAGTAACATTAGTACTTGTTGAAGAAACAGCATAAATACCATTATTATCACTATTAATTACATTATGGTCGATTTTAGAGTTAGTAGCATTATACAAATAAACACCATAAAAACCATTATTAGTAATATTATTATCTTCAATTATTTGTAAATTATTTGTATGCTCGGCTTTAATCCCATAATAAAAGTTACTAATATCACAATCCTTAATTATAACTCCGCTTCTAGAATTAATTGAAATACCAGCAGCATTTCCAGCTCCAGTAATACTTTTCCCATTACAATCTAACGTAATATCATCTGCAGTAATAGTAATCCCATTTCCAGAAGTACAAGTAACTGAAGAATTTAAAATAGTATCAGTGCTAACTGCTTGACAAGTAATACTCCCAGTACCATTATCAGTAGTTAAAGGTAAAAAATCCCCTCCAGTAATCAAATTAGAATTTTTATAAGAAATAGCAGTATCTCCAATCCCATCATCAGTTGCATTATAAGGGTCACTTCCACCACCTGTATCTTTTCCTAAATAATTATCCCAAAAGTTCCCACCAATACAAGATCCACCAACAATACTAAGCCCTGCACTACAATTATAAGTAGCATTCCAATTATTTATTGAACCATCATCTCTAGCATTATTTGTACTATTAAAGAAATTATTATAAATTAAATTTGAATTTGAAGAAATAACATCTATCCCTAAAACATTTGTAGTAAAATTATTTGTAGTGATATTATTTGATAAACTCAAACTAGTCAAATTAATAGCAACATCATTATTTGTAAAATTACTTCCATTAATAGAAGTCCCATTAGTGTTTGATAAAAATAATCCTTGTGTAAAATTCTCAACATTAGCATTTCTAATAATAACTCCTTGTCTCCCAGTTAAATTAATTCCAATCCCACTATTATTTGATCTTAAAACATAATTTGCAAAATTTAAAGTTAAATTATCAGCAAGAACAACCAAACAATCTCCAGTTGCATTAATATCACTAATTAAAGTAAAACTAGTTGTTACATTTCCACAAGAAACTAAAAGTGCGACCAAAGGATGCGAATCACTATTTCCCCCACCACCCAAGATAGTATAAGCAGTATCGGAAAGACCATCCCCACTAGTATCAACCCCAGTATTATCAGACCAAAAGTTTCCTCCAAAAAAACTATTTCCAAGAATATTAGTTTTTCCAGTTATAGTTATATTACTAATATTATAGTTATTAGTACTATCGTCTAAAACACTTTGACTTCCAGCAGAACTATTATCAACAAAATTATTATAAAAATAATTACTAGATGAACTTGAAAAATTAAGCACAACATTTGAAAATAATGAAAAATTATTATTAGTAAAATTATTGTTATTAGAACCATCTAAAAATAAACCAAAACTCCCACCAAACGATTTAGTCTCATTAATAATGTTACTATGTGAATCAACTAAATAAATACCATAGGAATTATTTCTAATAGTAGTTAGACCAAAATCACTATCTAACGAAAATCGACTCAAATTAGTTTGATCTAAATAAACTCCATAAGTATTATTATTAATCAACTGAACATAATCTTCATAAAAAGTAATATTTTTTGAATTCTCAACCAAGATACCATAAACAGAATCATTAATATCGACCTCACCAATTTCAATTCCTGAATTAATAGTATTATTAATTACAATTCCCGCAATACTATTATTATACAAACTTGCATTTAAAATATTAGGATCTGAATTATCATAATAGATACCATATTGATTCTGATAAGAAACAACACTAAGAGTAGCTGTAGCTTTAGAATCTTCAAAGAAAACACCTTTACTATTATTATATACAGTATTGTGTGTTGAACTTGACCTTGAACCAAAATCAGCATTAGTTTGTGAAGCTAAAAGCCACAAACCATTTTGAACATTATCATAAATTACATTATTAATAATATTTTGAGAATCTGAATCATTAATAAAAATCCCACTATGGTTATTAGAATAAACAGTATTAGTAGTAATAGTATTATAATCTGAACTACCACTCAAATAAATACCATACTCAGTATTATTATAAATTGTATTTGAAATAATTGTATTACCAGGATTAACACCAGGCCTTGCCGATCTAAGCCAAACACCATAATTTTGATTTGTTAAATTACTCGAACCATAAATAACATTAGTTGTAATATTTAACCCATCAGACTGATCAACATAAATTCCAGTTAAATTAGAATCCCAGATTGTATTATTATACAAAGTAATATTATTTGCATTTTGAATATATATACCGTATTTAAAGCCAGTAATATCGCAATTTTGAACAGTAACATTATTTCGGTTAACTATCTCAATTCCCCTCTCATCATCAGCTCCATTTCCAATTCCAGTCAATCTTCTACCCTGGCAATCTAAAACCATATCATTTCCAACAAGGGCAAAACACTCACCTGAATTAGCAGCTGAAGTGAAATTTTCAAGTAAATTTGTACTAACACTCCAAAGCATTGGACAACTCCCATTAGTAGGAACTAAAGGATAATTATCACCAAAACCACCAGCCTCACTAATTCCAGAACCCTTATGAGGTACCAAGTTATCACCAAGTCCATCACCAGTACTATCAAACCCAGTATAATCAGACCAATAATTCCCACCTAAACAAGGACCACCAACAATATTAGTGCCAGCACAATTTTTTGATAAATACCAATTACTATAATCTGTCGTTTCAGCGCAAGCATTATTAGTATTATTTGCAATTATATTATTCCAAATATTATTATAACTATCAGCTGAATCAAATTTAGCATCAGTTAAATTAATTCCACACGAAGAACTATTTAATACTTGATTAGCTGTAACATTAGTAGTAGTAGAATTATCAAGTCTTATTCCTTGAGTGTTATTATGTAAATAATTTGCATTTAACAATACTTCACTTGAAAGATTGGATACCTGAATTCCAACTGTAAAATTAAAGACCCTACAATTTTGAACAGTTACATTACTTTTATTAACAACTTTAATCCCAATTGTTTTACTTAAATTACAATCACCCTGACAATTAATAGTATGATTTTGACAATCAAATACAACATTGCTAGTATCAATAGAAAAACCAAAAGTATCACTTTGACAATAATAATCGTGACCTAAATTAAAAACACTCTCTGTAATAGAAACATTACAAGAACCAACCACTCTCTCTATTCCAAGATCACCACTACCTTTTCCAACGGCGGCTCCAGTAATTAAATTTCCAGAATTTTCAAATAAATTATCAGTTGGCAAAAAATTAGTAACACTATAAACAAGCGCTAAAGCTACAATTAAACTAAGTACTATGTAAACCCCTTTTTTCTGCACCATCCTCTTAAATTTTTTTCTACCTCTTATATTAAATAATAATTATATAAATGTTACTCTTGCTCAAACTCGATATACCACCGATCTTTTTTGGAATCATACTTAAATTTCACAATGTTCTTTTTTTTTTCATCTAATTTAAACAACAAAGGTTTAGGAATAGTTGTTTCAAAAGAACTTCCACGCTTGTACAATTTTCTAATAAATTCCATAGTTTTGACATACTTATATTTTTACTTCTTTTAAACCTTACTAAAATATTCCTTAAAATACTTATATTTATACTTATTTGACTGCATAAATAAACAACACAAAGTTTATATATAAATTAATATTAATAGCAAACAATGAAAAAAGGTTTAAGTGAAAAAGAAAAAGTAGAAATAATTTTAATTCTAGGAGCTGTTTTAGTGGTAGCAATAATCGGACTAATAGTAACACAAGACCACACCCCAATAAAAAAAAGTACCCAAAGCATAGCAGGTCAAGCAATCCAAATAGATAAAAACAGGCCATCAACAACAGGCATTTTAGAAATTATGAACAATCTTTGCGCCCCAACAACAGGATCTGGCGATTGTAATAGTATCTGCGGCCTACAAAAAGTATGTGTTCCAATAGATAACAATTGCGATGATGAAGCCGAATCAAATCAATGTTTATGTTGCGATTTACCCTAAAGTTTAAATAAAAAGACAAATTTCTAATAAAAAAAGGTTATTTTGGTTTTCTGGGGTTACATAAAAAATGAAAAAACTAAAACAATTAATGTTAACCTCCTTATTATTTCTTGGATGCAACATAACACCAAAAGAATATTCCATTGATGAAGATGATCAAATATCAAACAGTCAAACATCAAAAATATGCTCTAAAACTAACCTCAATTTGGAACCTGACCAAATAACAGATTTAGAAATTTATCAAAAAGAAGCATATATAGCCCACAGAAATAATCAAACTCTAGAAAGCAAATTAATTAGAACACAAAGAGACCTAATTGAAAATATAGAAATAATCGAAGGTAAAATTGTTAAAAAAATCTTAGTAAAATCACCAACTCAAATTATTAAAACTGGAACTAACAGATACAATAACATATTCATATCAACAAAACAATTCACATATAATTTTTTAAACCAAGAAGTCCCAATTGACATTGCATATTTTGATAATGCATCATACATAGCAACAAATGAATCCAACATCATAAAAATAGATGATAATTTCAACATCAACCAATTTAAATTTGAAGATGAAAAAATCAAACAATTTCTATATTTAAAGGATAAACTTCACATAATAACCATTTCTAATGAAGATAAAACAACCAAAATGTACGAAATATTAAACTCTAATTTTGAAATACAACTAGCTTCAATATTCCCAAAAGAAATTCAAAATATTGAAAGTGATGGAAAAGAATTATGTATTCTTACAAATAATGACCAATTTGGATACAGCATTTCAAGATATAATGTTCCCAATTCACAATATTTATGGGAACATATAGTTACAGAAAAACCACTTTCAATATCTAACCATAACCAAGAATGTTTAGTTATAGAAAAAGATGAAGAATTAGACCAAATAGTCATAAATAGATACAATGCAAATGGAATAGAAGAAAACCTAATATACATAGGAACAGAGAATAGAGACCTATTATTTGTAAAAAGAGAAAATGAAAATGTTTTTTTAATAACAACAAAACTAAATGAAAACCTAGATTTAGAAACTCAATTAATAGAAATAAATTTAGATGATAACTGTAACTAATAACAATAATTATAATGAAAAAACCAACACAGATCAGTGTTTATGTTGTAATTTACCTTAAAGTTTAAATAAAAAGACAAATTTCTAATTAAAAGAGGTTATTTTTGATTTTCAGATGTTAAATAAAATCGGGAGAAATTAAAATGATTAACAAAATACAAACAACATTAGCATCAATAATATTAGCTACAACATTTGCATGCTCATCATCCTCATCAACTCCAGACGCAGGAACAAATCCCTTCTTAGAAGAACCAGTATCTGACGCTCAAGTAATGCAAGACACAGAACCTCAAGATGAAAATCAAACATTCCAATCAAATTTACAAGTATGCTCTCAATCAGAACACACATATGATGGCACACAATTATATTTAAAAGATTCTTTTGCTAATAGATTAGGCTATATTTTAGGATTTAGATATGAAGAACCCCAAGATAATATCAATAGTGAAATATATTACAAATTTCCAGAAATAGAACATGAAAGAAATTTCCCTTCAGCAGATAAAATAAATGCAGTTGCTATAAATGAAAATGGAAAGATAATATATGCTGAAGAAAGCAGTAACTCATTTTATTTTGAAACAGGTTCATCACGCGAATCAATCACAGAAGAATTTGACAATATAAAAGAACTAATAACAAAGAAAAACAACACATATTTCATTTCAGCAGCACCTTATACAGTAGTAGGAAAAATAGAAAATGACGAAATTACAACAATAACTATTGAAAACGCTTACTTAAGAGATATATTTGTTCAAGATGAAAAGATAATTGTAGCTGCAAATAAAAAAGATGATGAACAAGGAATCATCTACTTTTTTAATGAAAATCTAGAATTAGAAAACACAACAGAAATTGATATCTCAATAGACTCAATTGATATCAAAGAAAGTAATATTTGCATAATCGGAGTTCCAAATGGAAATCATACAACTTTCTTAACCAAAACAGACATTTCAGGAATTATGATTTGGCAAAAAGAAGAAACAACAGAATCAACTTTTGGAACCACAATTGTGTATCAAAACAATTGTTTAATATTTGACGATAACAACGAAGAAGGAACTAATTTAATAGAAATAAAATCTCCTACTCGAGAATCTAATATAATCCCACTTAACAACTATTTTTCAAATATTAACTCAGTAACACGATCGAACGAAGATATATTTGCTGTGATAATAAATCAAGAAGACATAGAAGAAGAAAGAAAAATCACAATAAATAAAATATCAAACGATTGTCGGTAACTAAACCTTTATATATTATTTTAATTTCTTTATTTATATTATGAAAAAGTGGGTGTATGTTTTAGTATTTATTCTTCTAGCAACAAGTGTAATTGCAATCCCCCAAGCATGTGTAGAACAAACAAAAGATCAATGGTGGTGGCATTATGAATTTAATGGAGTTACTCAATCTGATATTTTTAACCAAATAGAAGATAATGTTTTTAGATGTGCTGGATATAATTCATTTGAAACATGTGTAAGACAAGGTTCAAATGATATAAACATTCAACCAACTAGAACAACAGATTTTGAACTATTCTCAAGTAATTTTAATGAAAACACAAACCAATGGGAAGCCGGAAAAACACACCTTTTTATGGGATACATTTACGCAGATGAAGAAAAACAAGTTCTATTAAAATTCGATCAATCAAGAAGATTTCAAGTATTTTTTGCAAATGATTGTAATAACCTAGACCCACCAGGTAGACTCCTAAACAACAAATGTATTCTAAACAAAGTAAGGTATGTTCAAGATTCAAATAATGAACCATATTCAAGAGCAGAAGATTTTATAACTCTAAAAAAAGGATATAATATATTAATTATGATTGATTCTCACCCAGACACTAGAGCAAACTCAGAACTTGCATATCATGTAACTGAAAGAAGGACAGATAGAAACACAAGATTTTCAGATGTAAAAAATATTCTTCTTTTAAAAGATGACGTAAGCCAATGTGTTCAATCAGTTCAAAATGAATTAGCATCAATTGCATGTTTAGATAATAATAAAAACAACATTTATGACTTCAAGCCAGAATTAGTTGATTATAATGCCTGTAATGGATTATGTACAGTAAGTTGTGATATAAGACCAAATGAAGGTGATGATGGCTCTATTTGTGTAACTAATTTTGAAACTAGTCCATATAAAATAATTAATCAAGAAAATTGTGACACATCTGATGAGACTTATGAAAACTGTGCAGGCCTATGTAACAACAAAGAAGATCCAAGAAATTGTAAAATATCATGTATTCTAGACAAGTCAAACAATTTTCCAACATGTTCTGGTAGATGCAATAATGAGTTTGGAACAGGAGATTTAGAATGTTTAAGTGATTGTACATATAATTTCATTGAATGTAGAGAAGATTCAACTGGAACCCAAACTCAAAATCAAGAACACATCTGCTCAGGAGAAGAATGGGTTTCAATGGGAGATAACCTAGATGAATGTTTAATTAACACCTGTATGATTTCAACAGAGTTATGCAACCAATGTTTCATTAAATATGAAGATGAGACATGTACTCAAAACAACAGATATGAAAAATTATTTGATAGTAATTATATTTGTAATGGAGAAGAATGGAAAGTATGTAATAGATTATCTCAAGATCAAAGAGTTGGAGAATTTATATGTAAATCCAATAGCTGGGAAGTATACAACAGAAGAGACGCAATAACTAGCGACATTAATCAAGATCCTGGCCAGGGTTTGGATGAATTTAGAGATGAAGTAGAATTAAATACTAATTGTAACAGTCAAATTTGTCCAAATAACGCTCAATGTATTCAAAATCAATGTGTTTGCGCAGAAGGCCTAGAGTTAGATAAATCAACAAACTCATGTACAAGAGAACCATCGCAATGTCAAGACAAAATAGACAATAATCAAAATAACATAATAGATTGTGATGAAGAATCATGTTCATACGCATGTGAGCCTAAAAGAGATCAAGAAGGAGAAGTACAAGAAGAATGTGGAACATTCAACAATCAACAAGTAACATACAGTTATGTAATTGGTCAAGATGAGGAACTAATAGAAAACGAAGAACTACCTCAAAGAATCGCTTGTTGTACGCAAGATCAATGCGCAACCACAATAGGAGAATGTTATGACAAAGGAGAACTTACCGTAAACGACAAACATATCTGTGATACTAATAATAACTACATTAGATGTTCAGAAGAAGATAATCCAGATGCAACTTACACAATCAACTCAATTCAAACCCACTTTTGTGATGGGGAAAAATGGATTGCCTGTACGCAAGAACTAAATTTTCAATACGCTCAAGATGAACTAACTCTATGCTTCAATCAAAAATGGCATACTAAAGAAACAAACTGTAACGACGAATTAGATGATGGTGGAGTAGAAGGACAATTTGATTGTCAAGACCCAACATGTAACCAAAGAGAAAGTTGCGAATATCTAAGAGAATTAACATGTAACGATGGAATTGACAATGATTATGATATATTCACACCACCTCAAGAACAAGGCAACATCGCAGGAGCAGCAGTAGGAACACAAAATGATGGATTTCTAAACAAACTATGGAATAAATTCTTTAGCTCCAAAAAAAGCATAGCTGGCCAAGCATTTACTTCTTCAAAAGACGCTTTCTCACAAGACTCAAGTACAACAAGAGATAAAATTCTCAATCAAAATCAACAACCATCAAACCAAGTATCACCAGAAATATTAGAAGAAATACAAAGAATTAATCAACAAATTAATCAACAACCATCAAACCAAGTATCACCAGAAATATTAGAAGAAATACAAAGAACTAATCAACAAATTAATCAAAACCAAAGAAATAACAATCAAATCACCCAAGGCCTAGATTGTCAAGATTCCGATTGTAGAGGTCTTCAAGGACCAACTAGTCTATGTTGCGCATCTGATAGCGATTGTAACGAAGGATCAATTTGTTCTAACGCTAACAATTGTCAAGAAACATCTTGTTCCGATAACATAGACAATGATAACGATGGACTACTAGATTGTCAAGATACAGACTGTTCAGGATTTTTATGTGGCGGAGATGGAAGAGATACAAAAATTTGTTTACAACAAACTTGTCAAGCAATTCCAAAAGCGCAACAAGCACCATCACAAGTAATTTCAAAAAGAGAAATATTTTCATACAATGAACTTTTCAATAAATTAAATCAATGTGAAATAGTAATAGGCACAGGTTCATGTCAAGATATTTGTGCAACACAAGAAAAAATATGTATCTTCGCTCAAGCAGGAGAAAAATCTTGTTTAGATTCATCAAGTACAAAATGTACATGCTGTTAAAAAATGATAAAAAAAGCTAAAACTAAAAAAGAATGGGATAAAATAATTGTAATAGGAGTTATTGCCCTATGCATTATATCAACATTCTATCTTTTTAGTTTAAGATCAACTGGACAAGCTATAAATCAAGACGGATTAGATTTTAACGAAGCCATAAGTCACTTTACATATTCTACAATTAAAGAAGGAATTGGAAAAACAAAATGTAACATTCAATGTACCAGTATAGATCAAACCTGCATCCTTGCAAAATCAGCAGATAAATTAGTTAGATGTGATGCTAAAATAAAAGGCAAATATTCATGTGTATGTGCTTCAAGAACAAGACTAATATCAGACTTAGAATTAAATAGAGGCCCAGAAAACAGACAAGAAAACCCTATAAGATTAGCTCAACAAGAAGAACTAGACAATAATAATAATAATAATAATAATAATAATAATAATAATAATAATAATAATAATAATAATAATAATGATGACAACCAAATAAATGTAAACCAAGATAGTGATAATGACCAAATATTAGATACAAACGACAATTGCATTAACATTTGGAATCCAGAACAATCAGATTTAGATAATGATAACATAGGCGATGTTTGCGATAATGATATCGATGGAGACAATCACTTAAATGAAAACGACAACTGTAGAATAATAGCCAATCCAAGACAAGAAGATACAAACAACAATGGAATTGGAGATGTATGTGACGTAAACGAAGAAGGACAATATTCAGATGTAGATTCAGATACTATCATAGATTTATTAGATAATTGCCCACAAGAACCAAATCAAAACCAATTAAATACTGACCTAGATCAATATGGAGATGTTTGTGACATCTGTCCAAACAGGCCATCAATTGAAAACAATAATTTATTGTGTGTTTGTAATTTTGAAAATTGTGAAACTTATGGTGACATAAATGGAGATAGATCATTAACTCAAGAAGATTTAGATTGTTACCAAGAATTAATTTTAAACGAAGCAGGCGAAGAAGCACCAACATGTATGAAAAACTTCGCAACATCTAACATAGATTGTAGTTCAGAACCTGGCCACATCCCTCAATTTAGATTAAGCACCAGAGTAACAAACATTGATTTTGATGCAGTTGTACTAAAATTTAGAGAAAACAGATTACCATTTGAAATCGATAGAAACGAAAACAACAAACCAGATTGTTACGAATAAATATAATAATAAAAAATCAAATCAAATCTTTTATCTTAACCCTTTTCTGCTCAGTTGTAATCAAATCACGAACAGTAATGGACTCATCTTCTAAGCTCTCAAAATCAATAGTAACACACGCCCTAACACCAATCTCATCTGCACGAGCATACCTACGACCAACAGCTCCACCAGCATCAAAATAACAACTATGTTTCTTCTTAAGACCTAAATAAATCTCTCTTGCCAAATCAAACAACTGAGCCTTATTTTTCATCAAAGGAAAAACAGCAAAATCATATACAGCTAAACCTTGAGGTAAATCCATAACGTCATGACCACGAGTATCAGCCTTAGCATATCCTAAATCAAGTAAAGAAAAAACATTCCTATCAACCCCAAAACTAAGTTCGAGCACATGAGGCACATACTTCTTCGCAGTTTCTTCATCAAAAACCTGCATATTCTCCTTACTAACTTCCTGATGGCCACGTAAATCATGATCAGTCCTGTAATGAAGTCCACCAACTTCAGTCCAACCATGTGAACTCAAATCAACTTCCAAATCGAAATGAAACTTATTATAAAACGCCTTCTCTTTATCATTTAATTCATATAATCTAAATTTATCTTTACTAATTTTTAAAACATCCAAATAAAACTCTTGAATTCTTACCATATGATAAACATAAAATTTAGGAAGTCCTAACTTAATTAAATCATTAGCAGACCTCTCAACAACAATGTTAGCTTCTCTATCCTTAACTAACATAACCCTTAAAGGAACATCCATAACTCTATTAAAATCAGGGTGTGAATCCAAATTATCAGGATTAAAAAATATCTGTAATTCAGCTTGTGTAAATGCCCTTTGTCTTAAAGTTAAATTCCTAGGACTAATTTCATTTCTAAACGCTCTACCAATAAGAGCTAAACCAAGCGGCATTTTTTTCCTAAGTATCTCATGCTGTAATTTAAAATTAACAAAAGGAGATTGCGCAGTTTCAGGTCGTAAATAAGCCTTGTTTTTATCACCAACACCTAATTCAACCGGAAACATCATATTAACATGTTTAACTTCAACAATTTCACTTCCATCGGGTCCCTTAATACT
>Ga0233439_10005299_pt1 | contig 12045 bp, 7 predicted proteins | sample SI_123_September_6_FD_182713 | JGI IMG/M metagenome (GOLD analysis project Ga0233439, IMG submission 182713) | Seawater microbial communities from Saanich Inlet, British Columbia, Canada - SI_123_September2016_100_MG | ecosystem: Environmental > Aquatic > Marine > Inlet | place: Canada: British... | reverse complement strand
GTCCTGAATACGAATCTCACCAGCTAGGCAAGGTACGACACCAAACAGAGCATCGAGCATTTCTGTTCTGCCAGCTCCGACTAAACCTGCGATGCCCACGATTTCCCCTTGGCGGACTTGGAAGTCGAGCGGATGATCGGGATTGGCCTGCGTCACAAGCCCAGAGATTTGTAGCATGACATCCCCAAGCGGTCGAGATGTATGGGGATAATATTGAGAAATTTCGCGACCGACCATGAGTTTGACCATCGCATCGTGCGTGATATCATTTCCGATGAGTTCGCCGGCATTTTGACCATCACGAAAAACAGTCACACGATCCGACAATAATTTGACTTCTCCAAGTCGATGTGAAATATAAATGATACTTACGCCGTGTGAGCGCAATTCGCGAATAACGTCAAACAGTTTTTCAGTTTCGCCGGCACTCAAACTTGAAGTCGGTTCATCCATAATGAGGATTCTCGCGTTGACGCTGAGCGCTCGGGCGATTTCCACAAGTTGCTGTTGGCCGATGGAAAGGTCGGCTGTCATTGTATCGGGCTCGAGTGACAACCCGACCATTGCCAAAAACCGTTTAGATTCTTTGGCGATGGTTTGTTTGTCGATGAAGCCATATCGTTGAGGCTCTCGGCCCAAGAAAATATTGGCACCGATTGTAAGGTTTTCGCTGAGGTTTAGCTCTTGGTGGATTAAAGCGATGCCATGGGATTGCGCAACTTTTACACTATCAAGTACTACAGTTTTCCCAGCAACGCTTACATCACCTTCGTCAGGTAATTGCACACCGGCGAGTATTTTCATCAACGTGCTTTTACCGGCTCCATTTTCGCCGATCAGCGACAAAAGTTCTCCCTCGTATAATTCCAACTCAACGCTACTTAGTGCCAATACGCCCGGAAATCGCTTGGTCAGGTTCCGAACTTGTAACAGGGGTGAAGTGGATTGCGTCATTAAGTATAGAGCACATTAGATGAGCGAGTGGCTGTGCGAAAAATAGATAAACGAGGGGATTATTTAGAAGCTGTGGGAGGTTCTTCGCCGGTCAGTTGGTTAAGTTCGGTCCAGAATTCCATGACATTGTCTTTGACAATTTTACGAGCTGGAATATCAATGAAATCGTCCATGTCGGCGAGATCGATTTCTCCCCGAGCGACTTGTGTCAGAATCTTGACGCTTTGATAACCATATTCGAAGGGATTTTGTACAACGGTTCCATAACAGGTGCCGTCTGCAATTGCCCGTAATGTTGTGGCGTCCTCGTCAAAACCAACAATGCGGATTTCGCCGAGCTTGTCGGCGTTCTTAGCCGCTTCAAGCATTTGCGGAGGGTTGTAAGCAAAGAGTCCAACCATGCAATTTAGATCTGGGTATGCCGTGATACTGTCTTCGGCATGAGCCTTACATTTGCTGCTGTCAAAATCATCGGTGCGGGTACCAAGAATGGTAAATCGATCGTTTTTGATAACGGTGCCTGGCTTATCTTCTCGAGTAGGGTCTGAGTCACGGCCCATCAGTTGATCGATTAATCCTTGACGGCGGTGGTCGGCATTTTCTTGGCCGAGTCGTCCGACAAAAATCATGACGGAAACCGTGCCCTCAATGTCAGCAGTCGCTGCTTCAACGAGCTCTCCGCACATGCGTCCTGCAGCGTAGTTACTCATTCCAATATAAAGTTCACGGTCGGAGTTTACGGCATCGGAATCGTGTGTAATCAGGACAGTATTTTCCGCAACTTCATTGAGCAGGTCGAGTTGATTATCTGAGTTGATTGGGCTGACAGCAACACCGTCGAGACCATTGGTGATAGCATCTTCGAGCATCCGCTTTTGATCGTCGATTCCGTTCGCTGGCATTTGCACCAACACTTCTGCATCTAAATCTACTCCAGCCTTTAACGCCCCTGCTTCGGCAATATCCCAAAACGAAGCAATACCATTGGTGATATAGGCAACGGTCGGTCGTATTGGTTTTGCAACTTCCTCAATTTCTGAACTGTCACCAGTATTACCACTGTCGGAGGAAGTGGGTGCATTGAGACCGGTATCGAAACCTGAATTGTCACTGATATTGGATGCAGAATCGTCGCAGCCGGTGAGGGATAGAAGGGAGCCACTAAATAGAATTAATAAAGCGTGGAAATATGGGCGGTTCATAGTAACTCCAACGTAAATGTTAACAAAACAACTCGATAAGGTATTTATAGATTCTATTTCCAATGTGCTGAACGTGCAAGTTTAAGAGTAGTAACGTATCACGGCAATTAAATTGTTGCTGTTAATCAAAAACCCCAACTCTGAGGCTTGCCCCTGAGATTCGTTTTCTTAGTTACCTTCTAATTACCGATGTATTTTGCGTACAAGCTGTGTGCGATGCTGGGGTCGTCAGTCCCGTGGATAATCGCTCGACCGTCGGGAAACACTGTCAGTTGGTGATCATTAATTTGTGCGCGCAGTAGGTAGGCATTGGCGGTTACCGTTCCGAATGTTTTGAGTTTGTCTGCTAGTTGGTCGAGTGAAACGGATTGTTCGTTGTGAAAATTGATTTGCACTGCATTACGTCCACAGAGTATCGCTGTCGAACTACCCTGTTGGGCCGCTAGCCATTTGAAATCGCGCTCATGACATGTCGGGCATGTCTTGAGGCCCAGCAACGAATCAAGCTTTACTTGTCTTACCCGGTTTTCCCATAAATCAAATACGTGCAGATAGGGGCTGATTTGATTTGCATTGCCACTTACGATTTTCAAGGCTTCGAGCGCTTGAATGGACGCTATTACATTGATGACAGATCCGAGGATACCCGCGGAATCACACGTCGGTGTGGTTCCAGGCGGCGGCGGACCGGCTTGCATCAGGCAGTGCAAGCAAGGCGTCTGTTGGGGAATAATGGTCATTGTCTGCCCTTCGCTACCGATGCAACCCCCGTAGATCCAGGGAATATTGAGTTTGATAGCGGCATCATTAATAAGAAAGCGGGTTTCAAAATTGTCGGTGCCGTCGACAATGCAATCAGCATCTTGCACGAGTTCGATGATATTGTCAGCTGAGATATGGCTGACAACCGCTTCGATTTTGATGTCCGAGTTGATTTCCTCTAAATGGGCTTTGGCAGCAACCGCTTTGGGAATTCCTGCGGCGACATCTTTTTCGGTGTATAACACCTGTCGCTGCAGATTATTCCATTCTAAGTAGTCACGGTCGATGATTCGTAGTTTTCCAACTCCCGCTCTCGCTAGCGTGTTGGCTAGCACACTGCCCAAAGCTCCACAGCCACAAATAACGATAGTGCTATCGCCAATTTGCCGCTGTCCGTCTTCACCTAGAGGCGTAAATCCACTTTGGCGGATGTAGCGATAGTTTTTTGAAGTGGGAGCTGACACGTGATTTTAGAGGTTAGGGGAAGTGGAAACCGTTACTTTAACATGTTTTCGAAGTCACTTTCAGACAACACCGTGATCCCGAGTTCTTCTGCTTTTGTTAGTTTACTGCCAGCGTTTTCACCAGCGATTAGAAAAGAGGTCTTGCCGGAGACGCTGCTAGAAGTTTTACCGCCGTTTTCGATAATCAATGCGTGTATTTGACCGCGAGTGGAACTAGTCAAGGTTCCGGTAACAACAAACGTTTTATCGGCAAGTAAATCACTCGCTGGTGTATTTTCCACCTGATCGTATTCGAGTAGGACACCAACCTCAGCCAACTCCGACACAATGTCGATTCCGGGTTGTGTGTGCATATATTCAAACACCCCTTGAGCGATGATATCTCCGATCTCTGCCACATCGCTGAGCTCTGCGGCAGTCGCTTCGCTGAGGCTCTGGATACTACCAAACTCTTTGGCTAAAAGTGTTGCCACTGTCGCACCCACGTGTCGCATTGAGAGGGCGTTGAGTAAGCGATCTAGGCCGCGTTGTTTGCTAAGCTCAATCTGTGCGACGACGTTCTGTGCGGACTTCATTCCCATCCGGTCAAGCGCTGCGATCTGATCGGTCGTGATACGATAAAGATCGGCATATGTTTTCACTAATTCCGCTTCGACCAATTGCTCAACGAGTCGGTCTCCCAAGCCTTCGATATCCATGGCAGTGCGACCGGCAAAATAGCAGAGGCGTTCGCGTAATTGTGCGGGGCAGTCATAATTGGGGCAGCGAATGTAGACGCCGCCCGCATCACGCACGAGTGTTGTTTCACATTCAGGGCAAGCAGTCGGGAATTCGAAAACCGGCAGCTCAGCGGTTCTTTCATGTTTTTCGGCCCGTACGATCCGTGGAATAATTTTTCCCGCTTTTTCAACGACAACGATATCACCCACTCGGATATCTTTTCGCTGGATTTCATCGGCATTGTGTAGACTTGCGCGACTTACGGTTGTGCCTGCTAGTTCCACCGGTTGTAGTTCAGCCACGGGAGTAATTGTGCCGGTCTTACCAATTTGTACTCGAATTTCGTTTAACCGGGTAATTGCTTCATAGCGTTCCCATTTGTAAGCGACAATCCAGCGGGGGCTGCGGGTAGTGCTACCAAGTTGTGAACGTTGTTCAATGTCGTTTAACTTCAGCACAATGCCGTCGACTTCAAAGTCGATGTCTTGTAGTTGTTGCGTGAGATGTTGGCAATGTTCCACTGCTGCTGCAAAAGTTGGAAAACTCTCCACTAGCGGTGATGCGGGCAATCCATAGCTGCGAATTTCGTCCAAGAATTCCATATGGTTGGTAGCTGTGATTCCTTCACAGTATCCAATGCCATGGCAAAACATCCGCAGGTGGCGTTGTGCACAAACGGCACTATCCAATTGGCGGATGCTCCCCGCAGTGGCGTTACGTGTGTTTTTAAATAATGTCCCACCTTGTTCTAATTGTCGTTCATTGATCCGCGTTAAGTCTTGATTGGTCATATAGACTTCGCCGCGAACCTCAAGTATTGCGGGAACATGGTCACCGCTTAGCTCAGCAGGCAGGTCTGTAATCGTGCGGATATTGTGGGTGATGTCATCGCCGACTTTCCCATCGCCGCGAGTCACCGCGCGTACAAGCTTTCCTCGTTCGTAAATAACAGACGCTGCTACTCCATCTATTTTTAGTTCCACAACCCAGTGGGCGTCGTGGTCGTCGAGCAGATCTAGCGTGCGTTGCCCGAATTTATTGAGTTCTTCGAGATTGTAAGTATTGTCAATCGACAGCATTGGTATGCGGTGCGTGACAGATTGGAGTGTCGCGACTGTTTGCTCGCCAACTTGTTGAGTCGGACTATCACTACGCGCATACTCGGGGTACTGTTTTTCGAGGTCTGTTAATTGAGCGAACAGTCTGTCGTATTCGAGATCCAATATCTCGGGAGCAGCGTCGATATAATAAAGCTGATTGTGGTGTTCTATTTGCAGTTGTAGGTCAGCAATGGTTTGTTGAATTTCGGCGGTCAACTCGATGTCTCCTGCTCAACGTCAAGTTGTACATTGGTTTGTTCGTCCGGATGGGTTTTACGACTAGCTTCATTGCTTGTTGCCCGACGATCGCGGACTTCGTCTAAAGCCACCGCCGCAACACAGAAAAAGCATAACACACCTAGCTCGTAAATCATAAGGTTAAACCCATTTGTATCTAAGAACTGTATTAACGGTGGTTGAATAACTGGTTCCAGAGACAACTGGTCGGTCATCTCAGCCGCTCGAATAAACGTCACAGTCATTACTCCGTAGGCACAGGCGGTGGTTGCGAACAGGATACCTGTGACCACAAGAAGAAAATAAAACACATTTTTTTTCGGTGCTGGTTTGTTGGATTCTGTGGACACGCCGAATGAACCTTGATGTTTGGAGTTGGGAATGAATGCTATTTGGAGTGGTTTATACCAATTTATTATAAGCGAAGTACGTAATCGGTAAACTCGGGGCTACCAATCAAACGCAACTTGCGTGGTGCGAGACAGGCATAGAGGCATCGATGGGTAAACGTATGGGTTCTGCGGTTGTTTACAATTGTTACGAGGTCTAAAGGTGGTGCTGGTAATCTGCTTGCAAAAAATCTATTATGAGGGATTAACTTTAGGCCAATATCCTCAGTAGGGGGGGGATCTATAGCAGATGACGGGACGTACCACGGCACCGAAAGCCAATCTGCGCGACATTGAGTTGCGTGGTGTTGCGGTTCACAATTTACAGAACATTGATATCGACTTTCAGCACAATCAGCTGATCGCATTTTGCGGTGTTAGCGGTAGTGGCAAGACGAGCTTGGCCTTGGACACACTCTATGCCGAGGGACAACGGCGATATATCGAAAGTTTTTCTGCGTATACACGGCAGTTCCTAGACCGGCTTGAAAAGCCAACGGCGACCAGTCTCACAGGCATCCCGCCGGCTGTTGCGGTTACTCGAAAAACAACTAATCGCAATAGTCGCTCTACAATTGGAACCGCTACCGAGACGGCCAATTACTTGCGTTTGTTATTTGCCAAAATTGGAACAATCGTTTGTCCCCAATGCGTCCGCACTGTACAACAGGATTCCGCCGAGTCGGTTGCCAAAGAACTCACGTTAACGCGTCCAAATGTCCGTTGTATGGTGGGTTTTACCGCAACCATTAATCAGCAGGATTTGTTACGAGAATCGGAGGTTACTGATTCCGACCTATCCGATTTAATTGAACAATCGCTAGCGGGGTTTCTTGAAAATGGTTTTGTGCGCGTCATTGCCGGTGACGTGATGGTCAAATTGGATGACCAAATGCAACCGGTCGTGCAATACTGTTGCGAGCAGTTTGCTCGGCCAATAGAAATAGTGCAATTGATTTTTGTAGTGGATCGCTTGTCAGTTCCGGCAGCAGATGAGTCACCAACGCGATTTCAGGACTCATTGGAGACGGCATTTGCACAACCTACTGAGATGTGTGTCGTGCTTGTCGAACAGGATGCAAGTGAGGCATCTCAACGAAGCGATGAAAAAAACCTTGAGAATATACGAGTGATTGATGGAAGGTCATGGTGCGAGCAACGATACAGCGCCAGTTATCAATGCAAGTCCTGCGGACGAGAATTTTCAGCTCCACAACCTCGTTTGTATAGTTTTAATAGCCCTCTCGGTGCCTGCCCAACGTGCGAGGGATTTGGCAACGTCATTCACAACGATATGGAATTGATTGTTCCTGATGAGAGCAAAACGATTCGCGATGGCGCCATTGCACCATGGAATTCGCCCGCCTATGAACATGAGCGGCATGAGTTGCTGGCGTTAGCGGAAGACTACGATCTGCCCGTTGACGTGCCTTTTCGTGAACTTAAACAATCGCATTTGAAAATAATTCACGAAGGAATCCGGGAGCGAGAGTTTGGTGGGTTGAATGGTTTTTTTGCATGGCTGGAAAAACGAAAATACAAAATGCATCTACGGGTGTTCTTGAGTCGTTGGCGCAGTTATCGGCAGTGTACGCATTGCCATGGGGATCGACTAAATGCAGAAGCGTTAGCTACATCCATTGGCGGATTAAATATCGCAGAAATATGTCAGATGAAAATTCGCTACGTGATTGCTTTTTTTGACAAGTTGGATTTGAGTGAATGGCAGTTCAACGTGGGGAAATTAATCCTCGAACAAGTTCGCGGAAGGTTGTATTATCTAGATAAAGTGGGCCTTGGTTATTTGACGTTGGATCGCACGTTGCGCACACTTTCTGGCGGCGAATCTCAAAGAGTGTCTTTGACAACGGCGCTCGGATCGAGCCTTGTTAATATGCTTTATGTGTTGGATGAACCGTCCGTGGGATTGCATCCACGAGACGTGGATCAGTTATCGACGGCGATCTTGGATTTGCGTAATCGCGGTAACACAGTTGTCGTGGTCGAACACGAACCATCGATGATTCAATTGGCTGACCAAGTTGTAGAATTTGGTCCGGGGGCGGGTAATCGGGGCGGTCGGATTACCTTTCAAGGCACTCCAACACGAATGCTCAAGGATGAAAACTGTTTGACGGGGGCGTACTTATCCGGAGCACGCGGTCATTCGATACCAAGTGAGCGCCGTAAAACAGATCACGGTTGGATAAAGTTGAGTGGAGCCACGGGCCATAATCTACAAAATGTCACAGCAGAGTTTCCTCTCGGAGTGTTGTGTTTAGTCACGGGGGTCAGTGGTAGTGGTAAGAGTACGTTGGTTCAGGACACACTTTATGGTGCCTTGTGTAAACGCAAGCGGCAAAGCGCATCCAAGCCCTTGCCTTATCAGGACATAGTGGGGGATGGTCAAATTGACGAAGTCGTGTTGATTGACCAAAGTCCCATTGGGCGGTCACCTCGTAGTAACCCCCTAACTTACATCAAAGCGTTTGATCAAATTCGAGCGGTTTTTGCGGAAACACTTGATGCACGGACACACAATTATTCTCCGGGCCATTTTAGTTTTAACGTGGAGGGAGGTCGATGCACGACTTGTAATGGTGATGGCCATCTGGAAATTGACATGCAGTTTCTCGCTGACGTATTTATGAAATGTCCCCAGTGCGGTGGCAGTCGATATGGCGATGATGTGTTGCAAGTTACTTATCGAGGGATGAATATTGCTGACGTCTTGGATATGACCGTGCGGGAAGCATTTTCGTTTTTCCGCGGTCAACCTAAAGTGCAAACGAAATTAAAGCGACTAATCGATGTGGGGTTGGAATACTTGTCACTTGGACAACCAGCCAATACCCTTTCATCCGGAGAAGCTCAACGCCTCAAACTAGCGTCCTACATGTCGACTAAGAAAAGACAACGAACTCTGTTTATCCTCGATGAACCAACGACAGGGCTACACTTTAGCGACGTGTTGGTACTCCAGGATTGTTTTGATACATTGTTAGCCGTGGGGCACTCTATGATTATTGTGGAGCATAACCTGCAACTAATGAAGGCAGCTGATTATATCATCGACCTCGGGCCCGGGGCTGCGGACGAAGGCGGCTTGATTGTGGCAAGTGGAACACCTGAGCAGGTGGCTGATAATCCTGATTCCTACACAGGTCAATATCTTAAGGAAGCACTCACGCAAGTGACGGAGATAGCCGAATGACGGAAGTTGTAAATTTAGAAATCGAGATGATTCAAGGGCCATTTAATAGCATCAGCACCCAAGTGTTTGTGCGGGTGAATCCGACTGGTTTCGCTGAAGATAATCTTGATGGCCAGTCAGCTTGGCATGCTGACTGGCGGATCGCAGGCAAAATCGTGGGGCCTTACTGCGTGCACAGCGAAACATTGCCGGCAGCAATTGCATTTCAAGATCAAGGCGACGGCGGGGGCTTATTAGCCGCTGCTAGAATTCCAGATCCCTGCGCTTGGACGGCTAGGCTGCCGGCGACATATAAGGTTGATATTGAATTGACGCATGCTGGGGAATGCAAACAACAGTCACAGCATTTGTTTACGTTTCGCACTAATGAAATAAGGCAGAATAGTTTTTACCAGACAGATTTAAACGGTAACTACCGGCGGTGGGTGTTACGTTGCGTGCAGTATCCCTTGGACGCTGCACTCAGTGATGGGGGTGAGCAGTTTCGCGAGGAAGGATTGGTCTGTATTGTGATTAATCCAACGGTAGAGCAATGCAATTTGGCTACGCTTAATGGCGTAGCGATTTTGGCGATTGTGCAGCATTCAGATATCGAAAAGACAATTTCCGCAGTTGAAGAACTCGAGGTGTGGGGATGTGTAACGGCATGTGTCATCGTTGGCGATGTTGAGATCAAAGACATTGATTTGAATAATGTACAGATACCGATCGGCTGTCGGGTTTCGGACGTCTGTGAAGATTTACCCGCATGGGCTCAGTTTTGCATTGTGGATGTAGCTAGTGTCTCGGCTTTAAGTACATTTGCTGATTGGCAGAAGATGCCAGTGATCGTTTCTGACATGCGACCCTTTGCGGATTGTGTATCAGCGCGTCATCAATGTGCAGTGCTGCAAAAAGATCTAGCAGCGGAAGGTGATTATGCGGGATATTGTATCTTAACCACGAATTAACACGAATGAGTATTGTTTGAGTGACGGCAGGGTTTTAATGTTTGTACTATGTCGATCAATAATTTGCACGGTTTATAAATATGGGAGAAAGCGATGATAGAAAATTTACGATTACAGTTCATTGGTGTTGCGCTTGCCCTCTGTCTGACAGGTGTGCTAGTCACGTCTGCTCAAGAATGGCAACAGTTTCGTGGTCCTGGTGCGCGAGGTGTCAGTGACAATCCAAAACTGCCGTTAACTTGGGATTTAGCAGCCACTAAAAACATTCAATGGAAGGTGCCGACAGTGGGACGTGGTTGGTCATCGCCAATTGTGACCGGCGGCAAGATCTTCTATACAGCGGTTGCTAATGAAGGCGAAACAGAAGCGGCTAAAAAGGGGCTGTATTTTGGAGGCGATCGCAATCGTCCTCCGACTGGAGTACATCATTGGAATGTCGTTTGTCGTGATTTGCAGTCGGGGAAGCAGATTTGGCTACGAGAAGTCCATCAAGGGAATCCAACCGCACCGGTGCATATCAAAAATAGTTTCGCTTCGCCCACACCAGTGACCGATGGGAAATGTTTGTATGTTTCGTTTGGTCACCAAGGAACTTATTGTTTTGACTTAGCAGGCAAGGTGGTTTGGAGCCATACCGGTGTTGCTGCGAAAATACGCAACGATTGGGGTACGGCTGCTTCGCCAGTACTGCACGGCGATCGGTTAATCATCGTGGACGATAACGAACAGCAATCAACTTTGCAAATGCTCGACAAGACTACGGGTAATCTAATATGGGAAGTCAACCGCGATGAAAACAGTAACTGGTCGACTCCATTTGTTTGGGAGAATTCATTGCGCACTGAAATCATTGTTCCGGGCACCGGTGCTAATCGAGCCTACGATCTACAGGGGAAACTACTGTATCAGTTCGGCGGCAATTCCAGTATTACGATCGCAACAGCGTACGCGGAGGATGATTTACTCTATCTTAGCTCTGGTTATGTGCTTGATACTCGCAAACCGTTGTTTGCCATTCGGCCTGGGGCAATGGGCGATATTACACTTAAAGCGGAGCAAAACAGCAACGATTATATTGTGTGGTGCCAAAAGAATGCGGCTCCCTACAATCCCTCGTCGCTGTTGTATCAGGGAAAAATTTACGTGTTGTATGATCGAGGGTTTTTTGCCTGTTTTGATGCTCGGACTGGAAAAGAAATCTACTCGCGGCAACGAATCAATGGTGGTCGCGCGTTTACTAGTTCGCCTTGGGCTTATCGAGGGCACGTGTTTTGTTTGAATGAAGATGGCGAGACGTTTGTCTTTAAAGCGGGTGATGAATATGAATTGGTAGGGCGGAATAGCTTAGGAGACGAAGAAATGGCGATGGCCACACCAGCGCTCGCTGGCGAACAATTGCTCATTAGAACTGCGGACTATCTGTATTCCATCGGGCTTTCTCCAATTGGACAAAAGTAATACGTCGATTTGGTCGAAAATATAGAGGCCTCGTGATGCATGTCTATTGATGTTTCAAGTGGTTGACAAATTCACGAGTACCAATTCAACTTAAACGCTTAAGAGGATGTAGCTCAGTTGGTAGAGCAACGGACTTTTAATCCGTAGGTCCAGGGTTCAAGTCCCTGCATCCTCACTACAAAGCTCACCTACAAAATTGTTGGTGGGCTTTTGTCGTGTTTGACTCAGATGCTTTTGCAAAAATGTAGAACTTCGTTACAATTAACGCATTATGAAACGTATTGTTAGTTAGTTTGGCGGTGCTAGGGTTATTGCATTGGCAATGTATAAGTAAAGTTGTCAGTGATCTGTCCAACCGGACCAGAATGTTTATTTAGAGTTAGAAGTTGTTTCAAAAAGGTATTGGTACTATGCAATTGTCAGTGTCCGTGAGGATTATAGAGTCTTCGTGTAAGACGAAACTTAATCTACCGATGGACAGGTTTCTTAAGGCTGTTAGCGATGCAGGTGGTGCAGCAATTTGTATGCGGGCTAGTGCCGCTGGGGTAAAAAGCTATTCCGAATATCGCATTGGTCTTTGCCAGTCGATAGAAGA
>Ga0233439_10005291_pt1 | contig 12056 bp, 9 predicted proteins | sample SI_123_September_6_FD_182713 | JGI IMG/M metagenome (GOLD analysis project Ga0233439, IMG submission 182713) | Seawater microbial communities from Saanich Inlet, British Columbia, Canada - SI_123_September2016_100_MG | ecosystem: Environmental > Aquatic > Marine > Inlet | place: Canada: British... | reverse complement strand
CTGCTGCACGAATATTCACGGGGATGATCCACCGACTCGATATGTCTCTCCCAGATTTGGTCGACTCCGAATTAGCGATAACATTGAATAGAACACGGTTTCTACTAGTCGAGCCGCCTTTTAGCCGACTTCCTTCTTATGTGGAAGAAGTTATCGGACGTCTGTTGACTCAGCGGCTCGTGCCGGTGCTTGCGCACCCTGAGCGAAATGTCGTATTTCAACAAAACCCGAAGCGACTGCAACATTTGGTCGATGATGGCGTGATTGTTCAGGTAGCTTCGGGCAGTCTGACCGGCCAGAATGGGGACGACGCTCGTCGAGCAGCAGAACAGTACATCAGGCGCGGTTTGGCACACGTGGTTTCATCTGAAATGCACAGCCAACGGGCTCCACGGTCACCTCAATTGAGCGAGGCATTTGAGATAGTTGTCGATCTAGTTGGCTATCCGGAAGCCGTCGATATTTTCGAGACCAACCCTGACATGATCCTTGAGGGTCGAGCTCCTCAACGCGAACGTGTTGCGCAATCTCGCTTGAAACGAAGTTGGATGCGGATGCCAACGATTGAAATCAACAATCCAATAACTGAACGAACACGCCGGTCGTGGAAACGAACATTCCGTAGGGTTATGCGGCGGACAACCCGCGGATAAGTCGTACGAAGCCTGTAATTAGCGGTTCAAGGAATCGCCGCAGGTAAGTTGTGAACACGTAGATCGCTATTCCAACTACTGCCCCGCCAATGATGTCGGTCGGATAGAAAACTCCGGCGTACATACGAGAGAATCCGAATAAGGCCGCTGCCGCATACAGCCATAATCCGAACTTTCGGTTGATAGTCCAAGCGGCGGTCGCAGCGGCGAATCCCACAGCCACGGGGTTCGCAGGAAATGACGGATCGGTTGGGGGATAGAACGACAGCGTCAATTGATCGCCGTACTCCACGAATGGTCTTGGTCGCTCAATGGTGATATTGAAGAGCCAGACGACGATGTTGGCAATGGAGAGAGCACTGATGCCCATGAGCGTGGTTAGCTGATATCGAATCCGCTGTGCAGGATTCTTGCCGGAGAACCAAAGACCAAGCATGCTAAGCGAGAACACCAACGGCATCAGATAATCGCTAGCGGCTATTCGCATGAGGTTGTCGAAGGCGGCAACATTGCCAGACAATCCGTTCAGCCAGATTACGATATCTGCGTCGATGGAAGTCATTTCGACGACCTGCCCCAAATCGACTTAATCAAATTCCACGAATCGGCTTCACGAATGCCATTCTGCCAAAACTCACCAATATCAGCGCGGAAATTTCGCCAAGATTCAGGCTGAACAGATAAGTATGAGCGGTTGGCGAGCCCTGCTAGACCGTCTTGCGCACTTGTGATTTGTTCATCACCAGATTTCGGTTGTACGGTGTTGAGGATTTTAATACTCAGCGTTCCTGCAATGGCAGAAACTGCAAATGCCGTGACCGCAGCCAGAGAGAACCAACCTGTCTGCTTAACACCGTCGAGACCACCGTGTATATCGTTGACGTTGCGGGCACCTGCAAGTTCATCCCAGTTGGCTTTGCCCCAATCGCGAGTCAGCGAGTCTGCCTCAACGCTTCCCGCCGCCCAGGGACCGTCAACCCAGAGGGGCTGCATGAAGAAAATTGCGATTGCACTGACTATGAGCACTATGCCAAGCCAACGAGTCATCGTGGCGTGAGGCATCAGCCAAAGACCGCGGGTCCCGGCATTAGAAACGGCTATTTGAATGGCGCCAAGACTCGTGAGAAATGCGAACAGAAAGTAATGGCCCGCAAACAAATCACGTACCACTCCCGGGTCGGTATTCAACCAGCCATCCCTTACCTATCTTGAGCCCTGAAATTCGCGCATTCTCGACAATACGAACAGCGTTGATCGTACAACCACCAGACGTAATTGCCTTTTACCTATCCACCTGACGGGGTGACCATCGTGCACCAATCAGCGTAGTTTGGCTGATCCCCGACTACTGTCTTGAAGTACATATCCTGAAGCTTCTTGGTGATAGGTCCGGTCTCGCCAGTTCCGATATTGCGATTATCTAACTCCCCAACCGAAGTTAGGTGAGCAGCCGTACCAGTAAGGAATACTTCATCGGCAAGATATAGCTCGGATCGGTGAATGTGTCGCTGAACGACTTGAAGACCGAGTTCGTCTTTCGCAAGTTGTATTACGGAGTCCCGAGTGATTCCTAGAAGGCAGTTATCAGTCTCGGCAGGAGTGCTGATTACACCATCACGAATCATGAACAGGTTTTCGCCTGAACCTTCAGACACTGAACCATCCTGATTCAGCAAAATCGCTTCATCGAACCCGGCGGCAAGTGCTTCGGTCTTAGCGAGAATACTCGTTGTGTACAGACCAGAAATCTTCACCCCAGTTGGCATTGAAGAGTCCATCGGTCGTCGCCACGATGATGTCTGGCACTTCAGCGGTCGGCTGTTGTCGATGTAGTTTCCAAAGGGCTGGATCACCAACATGAACTCGTCTGCAACAGTGTTTAGGTTGAGATTTGCAACAAGCTGCTCGCCTTTGAACGCAAGCGGCCTAATGTAAACGTCTTCAGCAAATCCGTTCTTCTCAAGAAGATCAGTTGTGATTTTGCAAAGATCGGCAACCGAGTAAGGAAGATTGATCCGTAAGATCTGGCAACCGCGCAGAAGCCGTTCGTAGTGTTCCTCTAATCGGAAGATCGCGACTTTACCGAGTCGTTCGTTCCAGTTTCCTCGAATGCCTTCGAAGACAGCCGTTCCGTAGTGCAGAGCGTGAGTTTTGACGCCTACTGTAGCGTCCTCTTCGGGAACTTGTTTCCCACCGAGGAATGCCCAGATCTGTTGCGTCATAATTCTTCTCCTAAATATGCAACAACGCCCGCAACCTCTGCGCCCAAATCTAGGCAATTAGCAGAAAGCGCGGGCGTGTCAGCTCAAATAAGTAACTGCACTCTTAAAGGCGGCTCGCCAAAGCAACCAGCCGCCAATTATACGAACGCTTGGGCTAGCAACAAGACCAATTTGCGCACCAAAGCACAATTTCGTCTCGAAGCTGACCCTTACGATCGTTATTTAGTGTGTAGCGGTCGTTCGTTCAGCGATGTAATCAAAATTGATATCTTCGCCCAAACCTGGAAGCGTTGGCATCTGAATGTAACCGTCGCTATCCATCGGGTCGACAATCGTGTTCAGATGACTCGGAACTTCGTCGTGATCGATGAACGGGTGAAGCAATCCTCGCTCGTACCAAGTGGTGTTCATGATTCCACCGATAACAGCGAGGTTTCCAGCTCCACCACCGTGGATTTCGCAATCCATGTTGAACGACTCAGCCAAATGAGCACACTTCATGCTCGGGCCGATGCCACCAACGTCGGCGACTCCAACTCGAACGATGTCGCAAGCCTTGCTAGCAATCCACTCGGCGCGAGTGTGGTGCTTTCCGTAGGCGTACTCAGGACCAATCACTGGAATATCCAACTGGTCAGCGAGCCAGCGATACGACTCCGTTGAGTGTTCGTCCATTGGCTCTTCGTACCAGTGGTAGCCGAGATCCTGAATACCCTTACCCAACCGTAAAGCGTCCATACGCGAGTACCAGTGGTTGGCATCGAGCATCAACGGAAAATCAGGTCCGACAGCTTCTCGAACAGCGGCACATGCCTTGATGTCCATATCGACACTAGGAGCCCAAGTTACTGGAGGCATCCACGTGTGGAGCTTGATGGCTTTGTAGCCGCGGTTGACCATCCACTCGGCGAAATTAGCGTAGTCCTCAGGAGTGGCGAGTCCGCCCTCCATCTCGTCACCACACATGGTCGATCCGTAGGCGAGAACCTTATCTCGGTATCCGCCAAGCATCTTCCAAACAGGCGTGTTTGATGCTCGACCTGCCAGATCCCACAGTGCCATTTCGGCAACTGCCATCGATCGGTCGGTAAGATTAGCGCCGCTTCCGCGCTGCCACTTAGCAAGGTTAATCCAGAGCTTTTCACGATCTCTAGGATCTTCACCCATGAATACCTTTTTGAAGAAGTTCTCAACGATGTACGGGCGAAGTGCTTCTGGCGAACCGAACGAATAGCCAGAATTGCCTTCGTCGTCGGTAATAGTCAAAAGTGCTTCGGTGGTGTCGTGCTCAGGACCGGGGTGAGTATGACCGTCGGTATCGTTTACCTTCTTAGAAGTCGACATGAACGTGGTGACTTCAATTTTCTCGATTTTCATTTTTAGGGTGCGCTGCTTTCAAATGGGATAGCTGGCCGAGGCTGATTACTTCAACGTCACGGCGATCGTATTGCTCGGCATGTCGGCTCACGAAATTGGCAAGCATTCTAAGCTGATCGTCGACGGCATGCCTTGAATTACGACGTTTTTGTCGGTTAATTGCCGATCATTCCAGTTTGAGAGCCGATTTGATGTGCCATACTCTCGACTCATGTCACCACGTGCCTGATGGAGTCCTGACGAGTGCCAGAACAGCCCAAAGATCTGCCCGAAGAACGCAAACAGAATGGTTCTGACCAGCCTTCAGAGGCCGGTACGACTCGCAGCTATCTGACTCAGATCGTCGTAGTTTTGGGTGTTATCGCAATCACCGTGGTAGTCACTTTATGGCTAAGTCGAGATTCTGAACGACCGGGCGTCGAAATTCTTATTCCGTCACCTGCTCCCGTCACATTCCAAGTGTCTGGCGCAGTCGTTCGCCCCGGTGTGTATTCCCTTGATGGCGAGCCAAGAATCGATGACGCTATCGACGCCGCCGGTGGGTTCACAGACGACGCCAATATTGACTTGATAAATCGGGCATTGCGAGTAGGAGACGGTGCGAAAGTCGTCGTTCCCTCATTAGTCACTAGCGATGGAACCACGAGGGTAGATAGCTCTGATGCTGATACCAGTGGTTCGACGACACCGAGTATCGACGCTAATTCAGAAGATAGCGAAGTAGCGAGCTCTGGAGCTATCGATCTCAACACAGCAACAAAAGACCAACTAATCACCCTGCCGGGAGTTGGCGAAGTTCGCGCCGATTCTATTATCGAGTGGCGAGCGAACAATCTGATCACATCAACTAGCGATCTGTTGGCTATCAGCGGAATTGGTCCATCCACGGTCGATTCGATTCGTGAATATGTGACCCAGCAGTGAAGCTACTTAAGACGGCAATTGCGTTCATGTTAGGCATTGCCTTTGAGCGAATGCTTTCCGCCCCGCCGTCTACGATGGAGATGATCGTCGTAGCCAGCGCGGGCACCACTATCGTCATCGCAACTGTGTTCGCAAAGCGGTATACCGTGCCTGCCGTGCTCATGGCGTTGCTGCTGCTCGGATTACTACGAGCCGCTAGCGGCGCGGACGACGGGCCTGTTCCTTGGGGTGAAATTCCTCGTAATGAAGAGCGTGTTTCTCTCCAGGGCGTGCTGCTTAGCAGCCCAACGCCTTCGGGAGATCGGATCAGGCTTCGAATCGATGTCGAGTCGGGCGAGATTAACGACGCGAACGAGACCGCTAATTTCGTCGTCGATGTCTACACCGATCGTCTGCACGATTCGACCGACTCCGGTCGACGTTCAGTCGATTTTCGCTATGGAGACGTTTACCAAGTATCAGGACGATTCATCCTGACTACCGATCGAGACGACATCGTAGGGATCGTTTCGACCTCAAGTGTCGAACTTGTCGGGCTCGGAGAAGGCAATCCACTTCGATCTTCCATTGCAACAATTCGTGCCAATATTTCGCACTCACTAACCGACTCGCTAGATTCGAAAACCGGCGGATTGGCTGCCGCATTATTGGTCGGGGATCGAACAAAGCTTGAACCCGAAACTATCGATAATTTCCGAGCGGCAGGTCTGTCGCACGTATTGGCGATATCAGGTCTTCACATCGCCATGATCGGCGGAGTTGTAATGGCGGTTTCCGTCTGGGCTATGGGTCGCAGACGCCAGATTTATCTGCTTGCACCGGCGATCAGTGTTTGGGTATACGCCGGGCTGGCAGGTCTCACGCCATCGGTAACACGGGCAGCGATCATGTTCACGGTGTACCTACTCGCAAGATTGCTCGGAAGACAACGGAGCGTGATACCGGCATTAGCACTTGCCGGAGCGGTGATGCTTGCGCTAAACCCAGCGATTATCGGTTCGATCTCATTCCAATTGAGCTTCGCTGCGGTGTTGGGCATCGCACTGTTCAGCGGACGATTTGCTGCCAAGGCAAATAATCGGATCATCGAGTCTTCTGGGCTTCCAAAGCTCATGCAACGACCCGTTACTGGCGTGATTTACGGATCGGCAGTTTCGCTCGCGGCGACCATCGCCACTGCCCCACTCGTCGCATTTCATTTCGGGGAAGTTTCGATTTGGGGCATACCGAGCACGTTATTGATCGTCCCTGCTTTGCCACTGTTCATCGGCGGATCGGCATTGGTTGCGGTCGTCGGTTTAATGCCGGTCGATTCAATCGCAATTACTGGGCTGTTGTCGCACGGTCTAGGCAACTACATGTCGTTCGTCTCTCAGATGTTCGCATCGCTACCAGGCGGGCCACTAGAGGCTGCTGGTTGGACGGTATCGCCGATAGTCGGCTGGTACGTAATTCTGTTTGCACTGCTGAATCGTGCACGTGCTCAAGCAATGGTGAATCGTGGAATTAGCGTGATACGGAATCTCACCGAACGACGTTACGACGCAGTTAGCAGCCACAGTGAATCTCCGACACGCAGCACACGCCGTATCACCACAGTTTTGCCGGTTGTCGCCATATGGATCGTTGCCACGATTTCGTTGATAGGTTTCGTAGCAAGTGAACCGGCATCAACCGATCTAACCGCCACGTTTTTCGAAACCAACCGTGGCGACATGATCTTTATCGAGACGCCATCTGGCACGAGGTTATTGGTCGATGCGGGTGACGATTCCGACCTAGCGATTAGAAATATCGAATCTGTGCTGCCGCCGCTTGATCGCCGTATCGACGTGATTCTCTCAACTCACCCCGATGCCGATCATCTCGGCGGACTTCAACGAATCGTCGAGCAGTTCGAGGTCGGAACGATTATCGATTCCGGAGTTGCGCACGACTCGAACATCTACCAAAGTTGGGTGCAGTCTCTGGCTGGAGACGAGCGCGTCGTAACGGCTCAGGCAGGGCTAGTGGTTGCACTAGACAACGAGGCTAGCCTTTCCATTCTGCAAACGCACTGCGTGGTTTTCAGCTGCTCAAACTTCAACGACGAAGGCGTTGTCGCTCGGCTCGATTTTGGCGATGTTTCGTTCTTACTAACTGGCGACATGACCTCCGGATCAGAAGCCGATGCGCTGCAGACGGGTCAACCCGTGAAATCGACGGTCCTTAAGGTAGGACATCACGGGAGCCGAACGTCGACCACCCAGTCGTTCCTCGATGCAGTCGATCCGGCTCTGGCTATCGTCACAACGGGAATCAAAAATCAATTCGGACACCCGCACGAAGACGTGATCGCACGACTACAAGACAAGCTTTCACCGGAATCGGTATACGTCACCCGAGAACGAGGAACCGTGACCGTCACCACAGACGGTCAACGGCTGTGGATCGCTTCCGACCGTTAGCTCCACGCCACCGTTACTGGATCGGGAATTCCATCCCAGCGGCTTGGACCTTGCGCCCGCATTACGGCGATTCGTTTCACGACCTCGGGGTTACCGAGTCCGTGCAGCGGCTTACCAGTCAAAATGTTCACAGCGTTCTCGCCCCAGCGAGTAGATCCAGCGATTCCGCTAATGTCGGAAGTGCCCGCAATGTGCGGAGTTATCGTCAGGTTATCGAGCTTCAGCAATGGACTCTCAGCGTCGAGAGGTTCGATCTGTGTAACGTCGATTCCAGCGGCATAAATCACGCCTGTTTCCAGTGCTTCCTGAAGTCCAGCTTCATCGACAATCGGACCTCGTGCGCAGTTGATGAAAACGGCAGTTGGCTTCATCTTGTTGAAGGCGTCGATGTTGAATATCTCGTTCGTCTCAGCGGTCGCGGGAGAGTGAACAGTGAGGTAGTCCGACTCGGCAAGTAGCGTGTCGAAATCGACCATCTCTACACCGACCAAATCGGCAGCAGTTTGAGGAACGTATGGATCGTAAGCGATGATCTTTGAAGGACCAAATCCACGCACCCGATTCGCAAATCCCTTGCCGATGCTGCCGAGTCCGAATATACCCACTGTGTTACCGGCGATTCGTCGTAGCTGACCGCGCAATGCATCGACTTCAGCAGGTCGATCTGACCATGCACCCGCCTTCAAAACAGCGTTCTGTTCAGGAACTTTTCGAGTAATCGAAAGCAACATCGCCATAGCGTGATCGGCGACTTCTGATGTGTTGATTCCAGGAGTGTTCGTTGCGCATATTCCAAGCTCGGTGGCAGCGGCGAGATCGATCGAATCGACCCCAACTCCGGATCGCCCGACCATCTTCAACTTCGGCAGTGCTTCAAGCACTTTGCGAGTGGTGTGCGGAACCGTGCCAACCAGCAGCACGTCGGCATCCTTCGCCGCTGTAATCACCTCGTTCTCGGTGCGAGCTGGAACGTACGCTGCCTCTATACCGGCATTTTCGATTACGTCGGTTGTCAGCTTGCTCGGCGGACGGTTGTACATGGTGATAACGACCTTGAATGCCATTCTGTTTCTCCGAATTTTTTATATAGGCGGCGTTGCTGCGCACGTGGATTCTCGGGCAGCAGCTTACTCTATTTCTGTTTGCCACCGGTATTGAAGATCGCCCGAAGCAAGCACACAATGCGCCCATCTACCCACAGTTCTCAATCATAGGAATATCCGAACGTGACCTCCGACTCTCTCCCGCTTATCGAACCCGGCCGCTTGCTGTTGAACATACAAGTGCCAATGAGAGACAAGGTGAATCTTTCTGCCGACGTCTGGCTGCCTCCAAAGTCGCTCGGTGACGGACCATGGCCGGTGCTTCTTCTGCGAACGATCTACGACAATCAAGAAGCCCGTTACATCGAATGGACTCGCCAGTTCACTGCACGTGGCTACGCTGTCGTGATGCAAGACTGCAGAGGCCGTGGTGATTCGGACGGTGACTGGGAGCCGTACGTTTGCGAGCTATATGACGGTTACGACACCCACGAATGGATCGGTGAGCAAAGCTGGTGCGACGGAAACATCGGCACTTTCGGACTTTCCTATCCCGGTTTCACCCAAACTCTGCCGGCAACCCTGAGATCGAAATATCTAAAAGCAGTTGCCCCAATCGCCTCCCAGCAGGATAACTACGGGCACCACCGAGTGAACGGTGTGATTCATCACAACGTGAGCTTCGCATTCCTCAACATGCTAGGTCGATCAATGCAGTACGAATCGCTAAAGCATTTCGATCAGGATTCGTTCTTTTTCGCCCTTCCGCTCGATACCGCAATGGAAGAAGTATCGACCACTCACCCCTACTACGCTGGCGTCGTTGCGCACGAGCAGTACGACGAGTGGTGGTCGAGCTACAGCCTGCGCGACAAGTACGATCAGGTCGATATTCCGTCGTATTTCATCACCGGTTGGTTCGACTCGCTTTCGAACGAGAATTTCAAGCTGTTCAACGGCTGGAGCAATAACGCTCGGTCGGAAGATGCACGAAAAAAGACTAAACTATTAGTCGGACCATGGAGCCACCAAATCGCTCCATGGGGCCGAGTCCCAATGGGCGATAACGGTGAGTATGCCGACCGAACGTTCGGCAAGCAGGCGTTATCTGATGTGATCGAGATGCACATGCACTGGTACGACCAGCAGCTAAAGGGCATCGACACCGGAATCGACGATGAGGCACCGATTCGGCTGTTCGTTATGGGCGCCAATGAGTGGCACGACGAGTACGAGTGGCCGCTGGCTCGAACCGAGTGGAGTAAGTATTACTTGCACTCTTCGGGGAACGCTGAATCGAACGGTGGCTCTCTTTCGCTCGATGCGCCGACTGAAGAGGAGCCGACTGACAAGTTCACGTATGACCCCGAAAACCCGGTTGCTTCGCTCGGATCGCAGTATCAGACGTATGATTTCTGCGGGCCACACGACCGATCGGAACTGCAGAAACGCGACGATATATTGACGTTCACGACTACGCCATTGGAAGAAGACACCGAAGTGACAGGACCGATCAGAGCGACCATCTGGGCGTCGTCTGATGCGGTCGATACTGATTTCACCGCAGCTCTCACCGACGTTGAACCCGACGGCAAGGCGATTGCTCTGTGCGAGGGAATAGTGCGAGCTCGGTTTAGAAACGGAACCGATAATCCGAAGATGATGACTCCCGGCGAAATCTACGAATTCGAGATCGACATGTGGAACACTTCGAACATGTTCAAGAAGGGTCATTCGATACGAGTCGAAATTTCCAGTTCGAACTTCCCGCGCTATAACCGAAACCTCAACACCGGAAACCCGATAGCCACCGACGCTGAAATACGTACGGCCAACCAAACGATCTATCACGGGGCAGCGAATCCGTCTCACCTGACGCTGCCGGTCATTTCAAGGTGATGTAATAGACTGCCGGTATGACAACTCCACCACGTCGACCTCCCGATCCAAGTTCGCGACGTACATCACGAAGCGACAAAGTTCGTAACGCTAAAAGCGATCAGTACGGCGGAGTCGGTCGCGGAATGGGCGACGCTCCAAATTCACGGATGAAGATGATTGGAATGTGGGTTGGGATCGGATTATTGGTGTTGTTCATGATCTTCGGCATCACTGACTGATTGAGGAACGAAATGACGATGCCATGCCGATTCGATCGTCGGAACTCCGACCTAAAACCAGTGACGCGCCACGCCCAAGCGACTAAACTCGCTCGGCAATGACATCTACTTCCCAATCTCCCTCCCAACCCCTGTACGGCGTCCACGCCATTCGTGACGTGATGATGCCGATGCGTGACGGCATCAAACTCGCCACAGATATTTTTCTTCCCTGTCACGGCGACGGTCGAGTAGTCGACGCCAGCGAGCAAGTGCCCGCACTCCTCGTACGCACTTCTTACGACAAGACCGCTCCCGAATGGGACGATGTGATTCCGTATTACGTGCGTCGTGGCTACGCTTTCGTCGTTCAAGACCTACGATCTCGTTTCCGCTCAGAAGGCGATGGGCACTACTACCACACGGTGAATCCGTGGGAGGGTGACGACGGTTACGACACCGTCGAGTGGCTCGCCGAGCAAGACTGGTGCTCAGGGAAGATCGGTACTTTAGGGTCGTCTCACCGAGCGATCACACAAACTCAGTTAGCCCTCCGCAAACCACCTCATCTCGCAGCGATGTGGGTCGAAGCAGGGCCGACTGACATCTACCGACATGAAGCTCGCGAAGGCGGTGCGATGTCGCTACAGATGTTTGGTGCGGCGCATCTACACGCCCTCGATAGTCACGAAGTTGGTGATGATCCCGAGAAAGCTAGGATCATCTTCGATGCCATGCGCGACATGCCCGAGTGGCTACAAAAATTCCCGCTTAAGCCGGGAGAGACTGCGCTACGAGTAGCCCCCGATCTCGAAAAAACCGTGTTCGACTACTACTACCGAGGTGAATACGACGAGTGGTGGTCGCAAGAATCGGCTAATCAGGAGCCCTTGCTCGAAGCCGGTGAACACGCCGATGTTGCCGTGACTGTTTCGTGTGGCTGGTACGACAATTTCGTCGGGGCTACTGCCAATTACTTCAAAACGTTGAACCACCAGAACGAGTCGCCAACACGACTCGTTCTCGGAGCTTGGTGACACGGCGGCACACGATCCACTGGTCAGTGGCATGGAGATACGGACACAGGCGCAGAGAGCGTTTGGGGTGCGGATATTTACAATCCTGAAAGGCTGATTTTTTTCGATCAGCACTTGAAGGGAATGGCGGCACCCGAGAACGATCCGCCGGTACGGATTTACGTGATGGGTACCGGCGATGGCAAGAAAACGCCTGAAGGTCACCTGAATCACGGCGGCTACTGGCGTGATGAGAACGAATGGCCGCTTGAACG
>Ga0233439_10005290_pt1 | contig 12058 bp, 16 predicted proteins | sample SI_123_September_6_FD_182713 | JGI IMG/M metagenome (GOLD analysis project Ga0233439, IMG submission 182713) | Seawater microbial communities from Saanich Inlet, British Columbia, Canada - SI_123_September2016_100_MG | ecosystem: Environmental > Aquatic > Marine > Inlet | place: Canada: British... | reverse complement strand
AAACATTGGAGATTTAGTGGTTCAACAATGACTAAAGGCGATACGTCAATGACATTTGCAGAATGGGATACACAAGAAATCGAGAATGAAAAGAACGATACCACAAATTAATAATTAATTCCATTTTCTTCTTATTAGTCATGGTCAGGAACAAAAAATGCTAATGACAACAAACAATACTTGGACTAACCTTAATCAAGACGGTAGAAGGCTGGAAAGAATCATCAAACTGTGTGAGACAAACATAACAAAGGCTATGGGGGACAATCCGTCACAGACTGACCATGATCTAGTATTGGCATACATAGACAGATTAGTAAAGGCAACCACGCAAAAGACTCATGTGGTTGATTTGGTATTAGGAATTTCACATCTAAGGAAGGTCGCAGAGAAGCAACTAGATCAACCGAAGGTGATGCTTAAATGAAGAATCCATCATTTCAAGAAGACGTTGAGACACTAAGATCATTACTGCCAACAAACGACAAAGAGATTTCAGTAGATTTCCCACAGTACAGAGGATTATCATTTAGAGAGTTCTGGGAGGCACTACCAAACAAGTTGGAATACTTTGACTATGAGGAAGACATAGCCCATGAGTTAGAGTGTCACAGAAAGATATGGGTAAAAAAGGCAACAGGTCTGGGAGTGACAGAATTCTTTACAAGGTGGATAGCATGGAACTGCCTAAAAGATGACGTATGGAAGGACAGTCAGGTAGACGTATCGGCAATAATTATCACAGGAGCAAACCAAGATTTGACCAACAAGGTCGTAGGCAGGATCAAGAACCTGTTTGACGTAGAGTTTAAGACCAAAGAATCACTTGTAATATTGAACGGCTGCAAGATAGAGGCATTTCCAACCAACCACCTGTCACCTGCAAGAGGACTAAACCCAAAGATTGTACTGCTTGATGAGGCTGATTTCTTTCCTAGCAGATACCAAGACGAGGCACGAACAGTGGCAGAGAGATACATACCAAAGACCAATAGCTATATCGCGATGGTATCAACACCTAACCTGCCAGGTGGACTGTTCCAGCGTATGGAAGACGAGTACGAACTGTTAAGTGAGAAGGACAAAGAGGATTTCTATGTAATGAAACATCTTGACTATACGGTAGGGTTGAACAAGGTATTTAATCCAGAAAATATCAGAGTAGCCAAACTAAGCCCATCATTTGGCAGGGAATACCAGCTCATGTACGGTATGGGATTAGGTGACGTATATGAAAACATTGACAACATTATACAGGAATATGATCTTAACATTATTGGCGGCAGAAGTGGAGTCTATGGTGATCCTGCATTTGGATCATCAAACTTTGGTGTGCTTGGTGCAGAGGTAAGAGATGGCATACTATACATTACAGAGGCTAACGAATTTCCACGACCGTCACCGTCAGCCATGCTTGACGTAATAGAGGATATGGCTCACAGATACAACTCCAACTGCAAGATAGACTCGGCACACCCTGGATTTATTCGTGACCTTGAGGAAAGAGGAATACCTGCACTGCCTATCAACTTTGGATTACAGATAAGGGATCACGAGTCAGCAAACGTTCAAAGCCTAAGAAGCAAGATGGCTATCAATTCAGCACAGATGGTCAAGATGGGAAAGGTAAGAATACACCCCAGCCATACCAAACTAATCTCACAGTTAAGATCAGCACAGTTTGACAAGCGTGGTGGAATCAACAAGGAAGAACTTAACTTTGATATTGGTGACTGTTTCATCATGGCGTGTTGGGATCTAAAGGAGTTTGACTATGGACACTATGACATCATGTCAGACAGGCTGGTAAGACAAGACGACACCGAAAAGCCTAAAAGCAAGGGTGGAATATCATTAAATACAGAGGTAGTTGAATGAGCAATATTATGACCAATGATGAAAAGTTACAGGAGTTTATCGTAAAGGCGACAGGCAAGACCATAGGCAGATGTTCAAAGGTACAACTAGCCACTCTCTTTGCCAATTCATACGCTGAATATGTAAAGGCATACAAGCAAGGAAACGAACAGATTGAACAGGGCTATGTGTTATACAAGGAAAGAGATGATAAAATTATAGAGATAACAGAGGCAATAAAAGACCTGGATACCATACCAACGTCAGTAATTACTACCATTATTGAGGCAAAGCCAAAGGAGAAAAGTGACTAAGGATCATCATGTATGCAAACACTGTTCAGAATTCAGAGGCAAGAGATACTATCGTGAAGGGTGGATACTGACCTATGAATAACAACCCAAAGACACAGGAGGAATTAATGCTATTATATGTAAAGTCAGTACACACATTGTTAGACGCAGTTAAGCAAAAAGAAAAAGATCTAAAGAAAACAAAGGACAATGATCCTAAAACCGTATTTCACTATACGACAAGATTGGTTCAGGATTGGTTCAGAAGCAAGGGTGGCTTACCAATACCCGATTAATTTATTCTATTATATAAAGAATAATTAAGAAATACATTATGAATCCATTATTATTAAATCTGAATATTACTTCCGTTAATAATTGTGGTAGAGTATAATTGGCATACGGTCTTTATCTTATAATGGATCAGCCAAAATGGTTCAGAGGGGATTTTAGCGACACAAACAAACTGACAGGAACAATCTATACTGATACAAAATTTACAAGAAAGGCAAACCTAACAGGATATACGATTACAATCAGACTAACAAAGAATCACAGATGGGGTGACTACTTCAACAAGACAGGATCAATAGTGTCCGCAACAGGTGGCACGTTTTCCTATGCTGTGGCAGAGAATGAGATACCACCGCCAGGATTATACAACGTAAAGATTGAACTTTCCAAGTCAGGAGCAAGGGAATCAACATTAAATAGACAGGAACTAATGGTAGTAGAAGGAGCAACGGCATGATTGACGCAATAGGAAACCCAATTAACTATGACATTCAGGAAAACATTATACAAGAATCCAAAGTGCCACTGGCAAAGATAGTAAGATCAGACTATCAGCGTGAACAGCCAATACAGGTCACCTTTGAACAGCTTATCAAGTATCACGACAGGACACCGCAGTTACAGATAGCAGTATCATCTTATTCGGAACTTATCACAGGAACGGAAATGAGTGTCACCTGCAAGTCAGACAAGGCAACGGAGGTGTTAAACGAATGGATAAGAAACGCAGATTTCTATGACAAGTTTGAAAACATGGTCACAACCTGTCTAATCACTGGAAACTCAATACTTGAGAAACTTGACGAGAATGACATACAGGGCGTTGAGGAAGTGGATATGCAGACCATCATATCCAAGAAAAGAAACGAGTTTGGCGAACTGCAATACTATGAGCATAGAACCAATCATGGTCAGACGGCAAAACTGGGCGAGGGCAAACTTGGCAAATTTATCGAATTCAACTTAACAAATTACAGTAAACAGGCATGGGGAAAATCATTATTCTATTCACTGGCAATTCCTAGAACAATAGGAAACAGAACGACAGCACCGTTGATTGAAATCATGTGGGGTGTTGAAGATGCCATGTCGGCAATCATTCTAAACAACGCATATCCGATTACCACAATTACCTACCCAGGTGCAAGTGATCCATACCTTGAGAAAGAGGCAGTAAGATGGCAAAAGTACAAGCCAGGTGACAAACGTGTACAGAAGATAAAGCCTGAGATAGAGTTCTTTGAGACGGCAGGAAACAGCAAGTACACAGATTACATAGAACACTTGGAAAAGGTATTCGAACTGGGAACGCAATTCCCACACGACATTATGACAGGTGACTTTACCAGCAGAGCAAGTAGTGAGACAACTGACAACATTGTAATGAAAAGGGTTAGAGGCTATCAGAGATATTTGGCTAACAAACTAAAGGTTGAACTGTTTGACAACATACTAATCCAGAACGGATATGATCCAGAGGTTGAGGAATGTAACGTAGCATTTACTTCACAGAACATTATCGAATTGGAGGTTGCACAGATCAAGGATCTTACTACTCAGGGCATTATGACCAAAGGCGAGTCAAGAGAATGGCTAAGATCCAATACTGGAATGGAACTACCTGACGACAAGGAGATCCAAGCCAGTCAAGACGCACAGGCAACGGTAGCCAAGAACGCACAGGACATTAAGCAGGAATATTTTATGCAGGAAAACATGAAGCAAATATCACAGGTAAGAGCAACGCCAAAAGTAACGTGCAAGATGTGCAAGGAAGGACAACACGCACTATGCACCAAACGAAGATGTGAATGTCAATGACGGAATTTGACGACTTGACCAAAAGAATCCTGGACAGGCTGGACACCTTTGAGGACAAGATAGAGAAACTATGTGAACGACTGATGAAGGTGGAGTATGAACTGAACCACCATTTCAAAGACATAGAGGACAAGCAATCAAACAAGGATCGTAAATTCTACATCGTAATAGCAGGTATGGGAATTCTTTTTACTATGATTCAAGTGTTACAGAACATTATTTAATATGATTTAAATAGGGATTAAATAGCATTATAACATAGCCGTCAGGGAATCAACTTGAGTTGTGTTTCTAGATAACCTGAAAAAGTTATCCCTCTTAGGCTACCAACCAAGACGTATTGCGTGAGCATACCACAGGTCTTGTTACCTGTCATTGAGGTTGGTATTTTCAATCAACTATTGTTGACCTTATTAATTTATATTGAAGTAGTTTGGTAATAAAGGTATGAATAAAGAAATAACAAGAGAAGATTTCTCTCCTAACCGTAATGTAAGAATATGCAATCAAGGTTGTAGAAGAAAAGCAAACTTTGGTGTAGGATATGGTGGAACATATTATGAGTCAAGATGTCAATATCATATAAGAGATCCAGAAATAGGTGAGATAATTAGAATTCCAGAAGAAATACAATGATACCCAAATATCACACTATATGCCCTAGATGTGAAAAGGAGTTTCTAAACCCCTGGCAAGAATGTGATGAATGTATTGCAAAATTCTATCCAGAAACTTGATCATTTAGTTAATTATTTTAAACCTTATGGGTTTATATTAAGCTAGTTTGGTTATAAAGATATGAATAAAACACAATTAATAGAACAAATTAAAGCAGAAAAAGAAGATATTGCAGAATTTAGCAAAGCCCTAAAACTAGCAAGAGCATATAAAAAAATACACCAAGAACAATTAAATGATATTATTGCAAAAGAAGCAGAGGAAGCAGAAATGGAGAGAAATCAAGCAATATTACAAGAGTGCTTTGATAAGGAGTTTAAACAATGACACCTAAGATCCTTCCTTGTTACAGATACAAAGATAGAGTAATGGCTAGAAAACTAGACAAAAACAATTACCAACCGTTAAGCTTAAAATAAAGCTTAATGGTCATATCTTAATAATACTTATAATCACTAATATTAACAATAATTATTGAATTTACAGGCTTATACTTCCGTTAACGAATCTGCTCACATTACAGGCGTGGCACTTATCCCTAGAATATCCAGGAATAACAATCTTTATACTAAACAGGAATTGGAACGCTTTGATGGCGTTTCCGTTCCGCTTAACTGGGAACATGATCCGTCTAATGTCATTGGACAGGTTACATTCCACTACAACCCAAGCCAAGAAACCGTCTATTACGAGGGTGATATAACAAACGAAGCTGCCGCAAACGTGGCACGAAACAAACTGCTATTCACCAGCATAGAGGCAACACCGACAGACGTACAGGAGATATGCAACGGTGATTCAGATTGCTTTGCCATGCCGTTTGGATTACGCCCAGAGGGATTGGCATTGACTGAGACTCCTGGTGTACCTGAAACATCTGTCAAGGTCATTGAGAATTACATCAAAGAATGTAATCACCATGAACTAGAGGCTAACGCAGTAGCCAACGTAAAAGGTGTCAGTACGACTGACTTTATCAACTTTAAGAATCAAATCATGGATCACCTACACGTTGAAGTATGTGACGATTGTGGCAAACTACACTCAAAAAAAAACTAGAAAAAGACGATACTAAAAAAAACGATAATGATTGGATTACTGTCAATGGTGTCCATATACCCATCAAACCAGGTCAAAACAAAGATGATGTTGTTAAGAATTTCTTAGACAAACAAAAAGATAAAGAGCCAAAAAAAGATGAACCTAAAACAGATCCTAAACAATCATTACAAAAAAGAGGTGTTAAAGGTGATGATCTGTTAAATCAATTAGATAATATTGATCATTTTAAAAATTCAGGTGCAAAAGTAAATAATGACGCAACTGTCACAGTATATCATTATACAAATAGTGATACAAAAGATATTATTCATAAAACAGGTAAAATGAAGGGTGCAGAAGATGGGGTGTTTTTTACTACTAAAAAAGATGGTGACGCTAAAGACTTTGGTAATTCACTAATATCTGCAAACATACCAATAGAATTACTAAATCTTGATGATGATTTAGGTGATGAATTACATTTAAGAATACCAACAGATAAGAGAGGACAAAGTGTAGATGTTAGTAAATTTTTAAATAAAGAATCTAAATGCCCTGATTGTGGTGAAGATGTAGCCCTTAGTGGTGATCACAGCAGAGCAGACATTAAGAAAAAGAAAGTTGCCAAAGTGCCAAGAGGATTTGAATTCAAGGAAACGTTAGACGAACACTGGCTTAACATAATTCAAGAGGTAAGATTCAGAGCATTTACTCACTCATCATCATTCGTAGGGAACGTAAAGTATGATCAAGATGAACAGTCTATGGAAGTAATACTAAACGGCAAGACCTATGATTTCTGTAACGTATCAGAGAGACTCTTTGACTCCTTTGAGGGTGCGGACAGCAAGGGAGCATTTTTCAACAGGGAAATCAAAACCTTACACGATTGTTAGTCCTTATATAAGTCACATTTAAAGAATTAGTTATGCCTTGCGACTGTAATAAAAAAACAGAAGCTGACGATAATGAATGTCCAGAAGGACAATCATTTGATGTCTCTCAAGGAAAATGTGTAGCTAAAGAATCTGCATTTGGTGATCCAAAAGCTGACTCTACCATTGGCGATCTCGCTGGTGAGGGAGCAGACGTAGGTGACAAACAAACAGTAGAGGGCTGTCCAGAAGGACACTCTATTAATCCTGATTCAGGAGTTTGTGAACCAGGTGCATCTGCTGACAAAACTGATAATATTGGTCAAACCAATACATCTATTGCAACAGAGAAGAAACTAGCTAGCATTGAAAAATCCTTAAAGGCTCTTTCAGAAAAGAAACCAACTGCACAAGTAGGTTTAGATGATGGAATACACTCATGGAAAACAGTAGCAGAAAACATGGCTCCATCTTTAAGAAAGTTTGGTAAATTTGAGTTTGACATTAATTTGGAATCTCTCAGATCAGTCAACACCAAACAGACTAGAGATAGAAGCGGTCAAGTTACTGAATCTTTCAGAGCTTCCCCATTACAACTACAAGAAGCAGTAAGCATATCTGGAACACACGCAACACAGGACTTAGACACTGACGTTGCAATCGTTCCTGGCGGTTTATCTTTTAGACCTGTATTCGAATTCGCTAAAGTGAAAAAAATCGAGGCAGGTATGGACAGAGCAAGATTCTTCAAGACAACAATCCCAGCAAACGGTTCACAGACTGTTGGCTCTACACCTTCACAAGCAACACAAACTTTCACAGCAATCGAAGTCACACCTTCAACCATTACAGGTGTCTACCTAGTAGGCGACTTTGACGAAATTGAAAACTCCCCATTCGATCTGCTTCAAGCAATCGTAGAAGGAAGTGCAGCTTCATACGAAGATTTCGTAGCAACCGATATGTTGAACACCAAATCTGCTGAGGCAACTTTAACCGCAGGATTATGGATTCGTGCTGACACAGGAGCAACAATTACTTCAAGTAATGTAGCTTCCGTAGTATTTGACGAAACCGCAATCGCAGTGGCTAGAGAATATCTTGAAAATCAAGGATACCTTAGAGGCGGTATTAAACCTGTGGCTTTCTTACACCCACAACAATGGAGACAGCTAATCACTTCAACCAACGTAACATCATTGGCAACTAGATCAGCACCTGACATCTGGCTCAAAGCAGAACTTGAGCAATTTATGGGCGTTCAATTAGTTGTCAGTAACGCAGTTGAAGAAAAATCTCAAACTAACAACGCATACAACGCAATCATTTGCGTTCCAAAACACTCATACGGTATTGGAATCAAAAGAGATGTGACTGTTAAAATGCACGAAGTTGGAGAGGACAACCAAGTCAGAGTAAACACTACTTGGAGAACAAACACAGGCGTAATAGACGCAACATCAATCGTTAGAGTTTCATCAACAGTCTAATCAGCTTAACTGATTTATTTTTTATTTTTAACCATTAAATAAGGGAACATTCCGCATTGTTGTAATGACATGGAAAATAACAGCAATTCTAGCAATCCTGATCGTATCAGGTGTTGGAATGGCACAAGCAGAAACTTCAACGGTAGAAGTACCATTTGATTCACATGGACAGTCCTGCTGGTATGATGATTTAAACATTGAATTTCATTGTACATGGCAGGGAGTAGTTGAGAAATTCACAATCGAGGATCTTGAGGAATTCAGAGACATTCTTGACGAGACAGTCTACAATGAGGAACTCAAGAGACTTCAAGAGGAAGCACTTGCAGAAATAGCAGAGGAAAAGGCAATCTTATCACCTAACGAGAAGACCATTCTAGCAATAGAAAAGAAACTCAACAGGGGAATAGCAACTGCATCTGAAAGTGTCCTTATGAACCTGCTAAAGGAACTTAACACCTGCAAGCAGGGAATGGACAACAGAACACAGAATATCCAGACCGCAAGAGAGTTTGAAATCAGTGACTTCCAGTTATGGAGTGTCAACAACGTCAAATACGAAGGCGTTCTGGGCGAACTTGCTATGGCAATAGAGGAATGTGAAGCACAAGAACAGGTCTATGAACTTAGCGTGGGCTATCAGAACTTTGAGCATACAAAACAATACTCACTGGCAGACAAGTTCACACCTGACATAAAGTCAGTAAACTATGACAACCTACTTGCAACAAGCAGAGCCATTGATACAAGTCTAATCTGTGACAGCAACCAACACTCACAACAGTACAAGAAACAGTTCGGTTGTTTGGTATTGTATGACGGACTTGACGCAGAGGAAATCAAACGCCAAAACGAGATAAGATTTGGCACAGACGGTGTAATTGAATACAAGAGTCAAATCTTGACCGATTACATGGATTTCTTGAACAACTATGGTGGCAGACAGGCAACCGTTGAAGACAAGAAGGTACAGGAGTTAATCGCTGAACCAATCGCAAACGATATGATTGAAAGCAACAACTTTTACCAAAACAAACTCAAAAATGGGGATTAACCCCCTTTTTTATTTTAAACAAATATATTACATCATGTATGATATAACATACCACTACACTGTGATAACTTGATCGTAGTCACAAACTTAGATGATAGGTTTTTGTATCTTATCATCTATTATTTCCTTTATTTTTAAAATACAGTTAAAATTCACTATGGCTGGAAATTATTACGGGATAAACTCTTGCAAAGATCTTCTAAATATCGAAGTTACCGATACCGTTGATGATGAGTTGCTAAACCGCTTTGGAGCAGTAGCAAATCAGCATATTGACAACATTCTCAAGCAACATGACGAAAGAATACCGTTAAAAGTGCCTAGTATCCTGGCAGATGTTAAAATGGCAGCTAATTACTATGTATGCTCACTGTTCAGGGGTAAAAGAGGCGACAATGATACTGCCAAATTCTGGAAGGATATGTTTATCGATACAATCAACGGAATCATAGAGGAACGTTCCATTGAAGGGTTAAGTTATGACGTTCAAAGATTCAATGACAGGTACAGACAGGAAGATGTGTATAGACTATGGTAATTAATTCTAATATAGGACAAAATAGCAGGTTATAATATAATGTTTCAACTACCTAACTCATGGAATCTAAATAATAGAATTAATGAAGCAAAAGTTGATTCTTTTGAATCTTGGGCTGACAGTACAAGATACTTATCTGAACAATCAAGAGCAGATAATGTTGTAAGGGTTTTATCATTTCCAGAAGTAACACCATCTGGAAGTGTGGATATGATTAAGGAATTTGACTATACTCACAATCTCGTAACCAATGACGGTGAAATATTTTACGCTAAAAAAGGAGCAGGAGAAACACCTGCAACCAATGAAAACTTTGCATCAGGAAGATTTGAAATTGGAACAACTGCATATACGGAAGCAGAAACAGACACTTTTACAGATTTTGATGTAGGTGGATCATCTAAAATAGCCAACTCAAGACAAACTTTTACATCAACTTATCCTAAAACTAATGATACTGCTGACGCAGATAATACAGGAGATGGAACTGATGTTGTATCTTATGCAGTAAACTATTCAGCATCATCTTGGAATGACGCAAGTGTAGAACAAGGTGTTATCCATGACAATGCTTCCCCAGTATCAGCAACAAAACTATTATGCTCATTCAGCTTTACTTCTTTTGCAAAGACAGCTTCCGACACCCTAAAGATATTCGTAAATCACGCTTTCGAGAATCAATAACCATGAGCCTTAGAGCCATGTTTGAAATGTTAAACCGTCTAAATCATACACCGTCATACTCTGCACCAAAACTAGACGCTAAGGTTAAACATAAGGAATCAATTAACACAATATTAAGGAGGGTTGACTAATGGTAGATGTTAAGATTTCCGCATTAGGTGCAATAGGAACAGTAGCAGGAGAGGATTTAGTAGCAATTATTGATGATCCAAACAATACCCCTGTGTCTAAAAAGGCGACAATAACTCAAATTGCAACTTTCATTAATGCTAGTGCTATGACAGCCTCAAGTACAGCAACTTTTACTAACAAAACCTTTGATGTAGAAGGAACAGGCAACAGCATATCCAACATTGACGTTGCTGACCTTAAATCAGGTGTATTAGACACAGATATTTCAACAACATCATCTAGTGACGATACCATACCAAGTGCAAAAGCAGTTAAGACGGCAATAGACGCAAAAGCCTCAACCGTATCAGAATTAACAGACACTACAATTACGTCACTAGGGGACAACGAATTATTACAATATGACAGTTCATCATCTAAATGGATCAATCAAACTTTAGCAGAAGCAGGAATCTCACCTGTGGCAGGATCATCTAGCATAGTGACAGTGGGAACTATCGCAACAGGTGTATGGAATGGAACTGCAATAGCACAAGCCTATATCGGAGCAGATGCTATCAATGGCGATAAAATTGCTGACAATGCAGTAGATAGCGAACATATTACATCAGGAGCAGTAGATATTTCACACTTATCAGCAACAGGAACACCAGGATCAAGCAATTACTTGAGAGGTGACGGTTCATGGCAAACTATCTCATCGTCACTATCTGGATTATCAGATGTATCATTAACAAGTCCAGTTCAAGGACACATACTCTATCATAACGGATCAAATTGGGTTAATCTTGCACCAGGAACATCAGGATATGTACTAAAGACACAAGGAGCAGGTGCTAATCCTACATGGGGTGCAGGCGGTGGAGGCAATCACACAGAACAAGGATTTGATGTTTATACGACACACACGCCAACTGCCACAACATCTGACGGTGTTGCCTATATGTTTGCAAGAAAAATAGATTCAAATAATGACGGATTATACATTACGCTATGGAAGAATGGTGCTTCACAGGAAGTCCAGATTGCATAGTGTGATATAAATGACAGTTACATATCACGCAGGCAGAAGGATTCAAGGATTAGTAGCAGGTACAACATTTGCAGATAATTTCTTAACTGACAACTGGACAGATAATGGTGCTACTACCCATGTTACAGGTGGATCATTAGTATGGAACTCGGACACTACTGACAACGGTTGTTCTCTTGATATGCTTGGTTCAACAATAAGTGATACAGTATGGGTTGCAAGATTTAAATTTACTGTAACAAACTTTGATTCAGGAACAGGAAACCAT
>Ga0233439_10005288_pt1 | contig 12063 bp, 10 predicted proteins | sample SI_123_September_6_FD_182713 | JGI IMG/M metagenome (GOLD analysis project Ga0233439, IMG submission 182713) | Seawater microbial communities from Saanich Inlet, British Columbia, Canada - SI_123_September2016_100_MG | ecosystem: Environmental > Aquatic > Marine > Inlet | place: Canada: British... | reverse complement strand
GTGGTCTGATCGGGTCGATTCTACAAGGGTGATGGCCCGCGCCAATGCCCGGCGATCCCCGGCCCGGACAGCACCCGCCATCTCGGTGATATCAATCTTCTTGCTCATGTCCCCGCCAACATAGCGAAGGGATGTGACGGGGCCAAGCTCGTGTCCTGATTCAAAAATACGGCGTATCTCTGAACCAGGACACGAGGTCTCGTACGAAGATTAGCCGCGCAGACCGCGATGAGGCCGGAACAGGCCGATAAGGCGCTTGAGATTACGGCGCAGGGCAACGCCGGGTTCCGCACACAGCAACCATTCCCGCCTGGCCTTGCCGAATGCCGAGCGGTCCTTGGCAAACAAGGTCACGTAGTCATGCAGCGCACGGCGGAATTCCCCCCCCGCCGGTGGATGTTTCAAATGCCGGGGCACGGCCCTGGTATCGGCCCCGAGGTGATCCAGAATGGCCAGGAACGCACACGCGGGCTTTAGCATTCTGCCGCGCCGGGCCCGGGCCTCAAATTCCGTCCAATCAACCTGGCCACCGAATTGCGCCAACAGGCGGGCCGCATCGATCAAGGACTTCGCGGTCGATGGACCGAACAGATCACGGGCGGCATGGCTGGCGGATAGCAACAGCATATGGGTCATGCTGGGCACCAGAATACGCCCCTCTCCGGTTTTGACCCAAGTCGCTGCGGCAAAGACATCCTCGGTCGATAGACCCAGATGCAGCGGCCAGGCATCGGGGTGAATATGCAAATCCACATTCGAGGCCCCGTCCGAGCCGGTCAGGGGAATTAACGAGGCGTCGGCAATATGGCCCCATCTGGAATCAGGCAACCCATCATGAAAATCCAAACCGGCAGCCTGGTAATGCCGGACCAACCGATCACAATCGGTTTTTCGCACTAATAAATCAGCATCGGCCATGGTGCGCAGATCGACGCTGGAATACAGAAAATGGGTTGCCGCCATGCCCTTCAGGCAGACAATTTCAAAACCGTGATTGGCGGCATCCAAAGCCCAGCGCAAGCCGTCGGCGCGGCGGAAACGGTTCATCAACCGACTTTGGGAAGCCTCCCGATCAGCCAAATTCAAGCCGCTGTTGTAAAGCAAATGGCGGCTTAATACGGGCCCAATCAGATCATCCAGCAGTGCCAATTGATCTTCCGAGACATCCAGCCCCTCATCCCCCGCACCCTGGCTACCGGCCAAAAGGGTAGGCCAGAGGCCCATACCCGGTTCGTCCATCATGTGGCGAAATGGCACAAGTTATCCTCGCCCGTCCCAAATTGAAGCAAATCCCGGCACCAACCCAAAGCTGGCCGTAAGCAGGCGCAAAACCACGGCTGTCCCCAAGGGCCCGCAAAATGAGGGCGACAGGCCCGATCTTTAATCTTTATTAACACCTCGGTCAGAAACTGTTTCATTGGCCCTGTTTTTGCATAATTATACATAGATTGCCCGGATTTTTGTGTGTGACAGGCCATATGCGAACCATTGACCGGGTCAGCAATGATAGCCACATTATGAAGTACGGGGCGGCATATGCTGAATATGAGGAAGCCAAAATGAATGGCACAAACAGGCGCATTCTGATGCGGCAACGGACGCCGTGGCAAGCGGTCCGCCGGATCATTTCTGGTCGGTTTCGTCCCGCCGCGCGCATGGCTGTCCTTTCAGGCTTCGTGTGCATCGTCACCGTTGGGTCAATAAGCGGCCTTGGAATTCAATCTGCTATTGCCGCAGAAAACAACGAGATTTCAGTTGCGGCGGCCCTTCTTGGTGCAACGACCGGCACGGATGAAGGGCTTGGTGCCTTGCAACAATATCTATCCCAATTCAGCGGCCGACCGGAGCAATTGGAAGAGCAGGCAAAGAACCTGATCAAAGCATTGGGAAGCACAAAGATAACTGACGACCCCGTCGCCTTGCAGGACGCTATCACCTCCATCGCCCAAGCCGCGCGCAAGGCGATATTCGCCACGCCCATCGCCAAGGTCAGGGTGGCAAGAAATTTCAATCTTTCGCCACGCTCCATCGGATTTGACTTCGGCCCGCCCGATTCGACCGTCATGCCTAATTTCCAGCACATTACCGCGAAGGATAAACGACTGTCGGGTAAAAATCGCCGTGCCCTGCGCCGCCCTTCCGATGACCAGCTCCTAGCAGACGGCGTCGTCAACGTGGAGAAATTTGCCACCGATGTCCCCAACGGAAAATATCGTGTCGTGTTGTTGACCGATAATCTAGGCATTGGCAAAAAGTTCGAACACCCATTAGGTCGAAAACTCAAAGTCAATGGCAATGATGTGAATATTGCCCAGAATACCCCGCGAAACTGGCTGAACGAAGGATACCTGACCGGCGACACGGCAAAAATTGGCGGCTCCACTGACGGGGCCCAAAGATCCGGTCAAGCCACAGCTGACGCCACCCGGAAAGCCGAAGCCGTGGAAATCCCTGTCGGCAGCACGCAAAGGGTTGTTTCCCTAGTTCGCGGCGTGCTGCAGGCCAATGTCCGCAAACTTGTTCTGAAAGACGAAGTTTTCTCCGACGAGAAAATCAACACCGGTCCCAATAGCGCGACCCGCCTGATTTTTCAGGACAATACAGTTCTTTCCATCGGTGCGAATTCTTCCGTAACGCTGGATGAATTCGTTTTCGATACCAAGGGCAGCAAATCCAAGGTCTCGCTGTCGTTGACCAAGGGCGTGATGCGGTTCGTCACGGGTAATTTGTCAAAGGATCGTTATTCGATTCGCACTCCGACGGCGACAATCGGCATCCGCGGCACTATTTTGGAGATTTCGGTCGCGGACAATGGCGCGACCACAACACGCGTAACGGAAGGTGCCGCGATGGTCCGCGCGGGTGGGCGGACGGAGACCGTGCGGTCCGGATTTTCGACGACAACGCGACGGGGTCAGCGCCCCACGCCACCAAAGCCCAACCCCCCCACGCCGCCACAGGTTGAAACCCTGCGCACAGCATTAGGCCCCGAACCGGCACCAGCCGAGATCACTGCAGCTGCGGAACAGGTTGCCGCTGCGGCTGTGCAGGTCGTTGCCGAAGCGGCGGCCAAAGTAGTCGCCGCGAAAGAGGCCAAACCCAAGGAGCCCGGTAACAAGAACAAAAACGCTGATGAAGAAACCGGCGGCATGGTGATCGTTGAGGTCGAAGTGGTAGATGGCAAATTGGTCATCGACTTTGACAATTTGGACGGGCTTTCAACCTATTTGACCGCTATTATCGTGGAACCAGCGAACGAGCCAAGCAATTTCGATCTTGGTGAAGAAGTAGGGAAACATTATCGAGATGACCGTAAGCGTCTGGTTGCCACGAACGCCAGGATCGACGAGCAAATCGGCGCTGTCCTATCGGAAATCGCCACCGCAGCCGGCCCCCAGCAGGTGGCGGAAGCGCTTGGTATTCAACAGCCAACCGTGGAACCAAATTCGCAGATATCGCCAAACTAACCGAGAGGCCGTGGCCAATTGGATTAAACTGCCGATACCTCCCGCGATCATTGCGATTCTCATCTGCTCCACCACGACCTCCATAGTCCAGGCACAACAGATCACAGCCATCAGCAGTGACTTTTCAGCCCAGGCAGAGGCGGTTCGCCAATCGGTCATCAACCAGCCACGGGACGAGTATCAACCCCTGGGCATCCGCCTGGGCCAATTACTCGGTCTGGATGAAGGGCCATTTTCCCCGACCCATATGGACCCAAAGCTGACGCCATTAAGGCCGGGGGAAGGCCCGGAAAAAGCCCGCCAGAGTTTTTTACGATAGCCCCCTGGATAGCCTTTTATTACGACCTGCCGCCGCGCTGGACTTGATATATGATGATAATCTGTTCCGCCAGGCGCAGGATGAAAGATCGGATCAAATATTCGTCCTGGCACCTGAGTTGGTTTTGGAAACCGATTGGCTGAACCACCAGATAACGGCCCGGGCTGGGGCCTCGATTGGTCGCCACGTGGATTTAAACGCAGAAGATTACGAAGATTATTTCCTATCGCTCAGTCCATTGATCGATGTGGATGAGAACACCACCCTGAGCCTGGATTTCGGCTATTCGTCGACCCATTCCGAGCGGGGATCGACAGATACCCTTTTAGAGGGACCGGAACCCGCGATCGATGACATACTGAAATTCAGCGCCAATTGGGTCTATCAATCCGACAAATATTCCGCCCGTTTGCTTTATGAGTTCAGCCAGGATGACGCCCTGGACAACGGTTTGATAGAACGGGACTTTCTCGACAACAGCAGCCAAGTCCTGGTCTTTCGCCAAGGCTATGACTTTACGACCGGTACAACGGGTTGGATACAACCGGGTCTGGAGTGGATTGATTATCGCCTCTCCCGGGACGACTCGGGTCTGGTTCGGGACAATCAGGGTTGGACCCTGTTGGCCGGCGTGACTATCAATCGGACCGCGGTTAGTTTTTTGGAACTGGGCCTCGGCGCGATGTCCCGCAGTTTTGAACAGACGGGTCAGGATGACTTCTTTGGTTTTGCCTATGTAGGGCGATTACTTTGGAACATTACGCCGCTGGTCACGCTGGACATTAGTGCAGGCCGGTCCGCGCGGGTGGTTCAAAGCACGACGGGGCCCATTGCCGTGGATGACGAAGTAACCTTGGAACTCGCCTGGGACCCGTTGGAGAACCTGATATTTCAGGCAGCTGTCAGTTTCACCCGTTCGGACTATGAAACCCTGCCCGGACAAGCGCGCACGGAGGATCTGGTGGAAGCGAACCTGAATATGCGCTATTTATTGAACGAGAATATGTATCTTGAGGCAAACTACGATTTCGGAAATTTAAGCTCCAACCTGATCGGTGACGATTATGAAAGTAATCTGCTCAGTATTCGGGCCGGTGTAGAATTGTAAATGTAAGGTATGACGATGATCTGGCACCTGCCACGTAGAAAAGTCCTTTCCGGGCTTCGATCGGGATGTCTTATTCTGGCAGGGTTGCTGCTGTTTACGATGACAGCGCAGGCCCAGTTGTCTGACTATCTGCTTGGACCGGGTGATAAAATCAGTATCGCCATATTTGGCCACGACGATCTTTCAGGCGAAACAACCGTCGGTGCCGATGGCACGATTGCCATGCCCCTCGTCGGCCAGGTAAAAGCGGCAACCCTCACGATTGGAGAATTAAAGCAGCAATTAATAATGCTGCTGGACAAAGACTTTGTCGTCGACCCAAATGTTTCAATTGAAGTTCTGAATTATCGACCGTTTTTTATATTGGGTGAAGTAAAAAAATCGGGGAAATATGACTATATTGTAGGCATTAATGTACGCAAAGCCATCGCAATGGCAGAAGGTTATACGCGGCGTGCCAAGCATGACCCAGTACTATTAATTCGCGAAGATCGAGAGGGTGTTCCCGTTCGCTACAAGGCGACGCTTAACACCCCGGTCCATCCAGGCGATACCATCGAAGTTGTACGACGGCTTTTTTGACATATATGACCGGGAAACTGAACTACCCGTCGCTCTGTTCTATGAAATTTGCGCAATATTGGGCGTTAACGGGCTAATCTTAATAAATGGGGCCTATTATCACGACTTATTTTTTACTGCATTGTTATCAATTTGTTAGCGACTAAATACCCAATGAGGTACTATTGGCACTTGTTAGAACTTGGCTCAGGGTCGACATTTTAGGTCCATGACGAATTTAAGCTATATGCAGCCGCCCGAGGGCGACGAATTCCACGAAGAGGGGCCACCGACCTCCTTCGAAGGAACGCCTATGGCGCGCGGCGAAGCCGTCTTCGACCTGCGCCACATCATGCATACCCTGTGGCGTCGCAAAATGATCATTATTGCGACGTCATTTATAATGACTGTCTTGGCCATACTCGGTGCCATGCAGGCGACGCCCCTTTACATCGCTGAAGCACAATTGGTTGTGGAACGGCAGAGGGAGAGGGCCCTTGAATTCCGCCAGGTCCTGCAAAGCGGACGCCTGGATCATTATACCAATCGAACTGAGGCGGCGGTGTTGATGTCGCGTGGGTTGGCGGGAAAAGTTGTCGATGAATTGGATTTGACCAATCACCCGCTGTTCAATCCCGCCTTGGCCCCATCTAAACCGAAATCCATATTGCAGCACATTGATCTGCGCGGCTTCGTCCGCGGCCTGATACCCGATTGGGTTCGCGATGAGTTGCGTGGAACGAGCAGCGATGAACAGGTCGAGCCGGAGAGCTACACCGAGGAGGAATTGGCTGCCTATTTTCGCGAAGACGTGATCGAAGCATTTCTTGGCGGCGTGGATGTGGACTCCTCCGATATGTCGCGGGTATTGGAAATTTCTTATGTTTCTCCCGACCCAGATTTTGCCGCGCAAGCGGCGAATGCCTTGGCGGAAATCTATATCAACGAAACCGTATTACGAAAATTTGCCGCCAATGCCCGGGCGACCGATTGGCTGAACCAGCAAGTCTCGGAACTGCGCCAACGCCTGGAGGCGTCACAAAATGCCCTTGAGGGGCATCGGCGCAGCATGGGTTTTGTGGATGTTAAGGGACAGTCCAGTATATTGGGCCAGCAATTGGCACAATTGAATATTGATCTGGCGCGGGCCAGGGGTACACGGGCGGAGGCTGACGCGCGCTTTCAACAAATCCAGAAATTACTGAAGTCGGAAGACGGCACAGAATCAGCCGCCACGGTTTTGGATTCAAAATTGATCCAACGTCTGCGGGAACAGGAAACCTCCGTCATACGACAATTGGGGGAATTGAAAACCCAACTGCGCGGGCAGCATCCCAGGTTGATTCTAAAAGATTCCGAATTGGGCGATTTACGGCAAAAGATCCGCCGCGAAGTTGAAAAAATTACCATAAGCCTGGGCAATGAATTGGAAATCGCGGAGATCCGCGAGGCCACAACGTCGACAGAAATTGAAAAGATTAAGCAGGCAATCCAAAAGCAGAATGAAAGCGTCGTCACTTTGCGCGCCTTAGAGAGCGAGGTTGCGGCAAACGATGCAATTTATCAGGCGATCCTGGGCCGGTTCAAAGAAACCGATGTCCAGGACGATGCGACACAGCAGGCCGATGCGCGGATGATTTCGGCCGCCATACCCCCTCTACGTCCCAGCTATCCGCGAAAATCCCTAATCGTTTTTATTGCTTTCATGGCCTCTACCGTGGCTGGGATTATCCTGGTATTCCTACTTGAACACCTCGAAGCCGGTTTCCGAAGCCTGCCGCAGATCGAACAGATTACCGGCATCCCGCCGCTGGGCATAACGCCTAAATTGCGGGGCTTCGCTATGCGTCACTTACGGCCGCAGGACGCCGTCCTTGAAAAACCAAACTCCATGTTCGCCGAGGCGATCCGCAGCATTCGAACTTCGATCATGTTGTCCGCACGCACGGCCCCCAAAACCGTTTTGATCACCTCCTCTATACCGGGGGAAGGCAAGACGTCGGTAAGCCTGTGCATTGCGCGGTCCGCTGCGGTCGCTGGACAAAGGGCCATCGTTGTTGACTGCGATATGCGCCGACCATCAGTACATGAAGAATTGGATGTGCCCAATTTGCGTGGCTTGGCCGAATACCTGGAAGGTACGGTTGAGCTGGAAGAAATCATCGAGATCGACGATCAGTCAGGGATGCATTTTATTACAGCCGGTCACAACGCACCCAATCCGACAGATTTGTTGAATTCCGAACGCATGACCCAGCTCATAGAACGCCTGGGCCAGGGATATGATTTGGCCTTGTTTGATACCCCGCCGGTACTGGCCATTTCCGATGCGTTGGTCCTGGCGAAACATATGGATAAATGTGTCTATGTGGTGCGCTGGGGGGAAACAGACCGCGCTGCAGCCACTGTCGGCATTCGCAACTTATTGGAATCCCGCAGTAATGTCGCGGGCGTCGTTTTATCCCAAGTCGATGTCCGCAAGCATTCAGGTTATGCCTACGGCGGGCATGGCGACACCTATAGCACCTATGCGAAATACTACGAGGGCTAGTCCCACGCAGCAGCCCGAGGCTGGATCAGCTTCGGTAGTGCTGCCCATTTTGATCGCCGTCCTCGGCATCGCCTTAACGACGATGGCCTTGCCACGTTTTTGGGCGGCGGGTCACCGGCTGCCAGCGAATAGTGTGTTGGACAGTCTTTCCAATGACCACTCCGTAGATGGGCCATTGTTGCGTCGGGCTGAACAAGCCCTGATCAGCAGCCTGGGCATACGTGATCAGGGCAGCGCCCTTGATGATCTGGCACGGATAAATCTGCATCAGGCATTGCAGGAAAATCTCGACAGTCCCCTTGGCGCGGCCTGGTTGACTGCCGCTGGTAAGCACCAACGACAGGCCCTGGCCAAATCACCTGCCAACGCATTCGGATGGCTTCGCCTCTCTCACATCGCATTGCTGCAGGACGGGGTCAGTCAGGCCCGACAAAGCAGCGCCGTGGCCGCATTGATGGCAGCGCGCGCGCAGTCGCCTAACTACAAAGCGTTGCTTTGGCAGCAATTGGATTTCGCTTTTTTACTTTGGCCGTCCCTGACACCCGAAGAACGAAAACAGATGAGGCACCAGGTTGAGACTGCGGCCGAGATTTCTAACTGGTCCTTGGTAAGATTGGCCATTGCACGGCACACTGCAGCGGGCGTACGAGAGACCTTGGCTTCACGACCGAAACTTTTGGCAGATTTTGATAAAGTCTATTTGCGCCTGATAAAACCACGGTCTTAGCGCGCTTCCGGTCAATTATTACTGCGCCGTCCGGCTAGACCAGGATTGGGAAAATCCTATGCCAAGCAGGAACATAAACAGAATGGTGACTGCTGGAATTTGCAGCGAGAAGTCGATCAGTGAGTGCACCGCCAGAATAACCACGGCAGCGACGGCAACAGCCGAATAGACGGAGTCTCTTTGTCTTCTACGTATACCGAGCAAACAGCGATAGAATATTCTGCCAAACAGGAACAGGAGCATAAGAAATGCTGGAATGCCCGCTTCAAAGGCAAAGTCCAGGTAACTGTTATGGGCCTTGTCAATGACATTTGCCTTGAATAATGCTGGCGATCGATAGGACTCGAACACCGTGCGGTAACTACCCAAACCGTGACCCAACCATGGTCTATCGCCAATCGCGGACAACGTCGCTGTATAGATCGCAAGCCTGCCGCCGGCATCACCCACCGCATCCTGATCGAAACGCGTCCATGTCGCCGCCCCGGAGATGATAGAGACGATCAGCATAAGCCCCGCTAAAGCCAAGGGCGCGATGCCTCGCCAACCGCGTCGATCACGCCGGCGGCGATCTTCGCCCTCGCGTAGTTGGCTGCGTCGTTCGCGTTCCGCCTTGCGACGCATTTCCTGACGCCGGCGACGACGTCGGCAAAAATAGAACGCCATAAAACCCAATGCTGTCGCCAGCAAGCCGGCCCGGGATTGGCTAAGCAATATCGCCGTCATGATAACGATCACGCCCACGACAAGGGGCAAGGCATACGTCGCCAAACGGTCGACATAGGCGCTCTTTCCCTCCCGGGCAGCCACAATTTCCAACCGCCGCTCCATCCCGGTCAACAAAGAGATGCAGCATATCAACGTCATGCCGCCATATGTGGCATAGGAATTCCGATTTATGAATGTGGAGGTCAGAGAGTCGTGATAATCCCAACGCTGATACCACAAGATACTATCATAGCCACCAAATTGGACGATTAAGCCATATAGCCCATAGGCAACACCCGCTACGGCAACGGCCCAAAGCCCCTGGCGCGCCCGACGGGAGTTGCGGCCATATTGCATAGCCAAAAAAAATGTCGCGCCATAGGCCATGAACCGGACCCATCCATCGATGGTTGCTTCCGGTGCTGCGCTGATCGTGGCAACGGTGCCGCTCACCAGGGGTTCTGCTGTCGCCCAGACCGGATGCTGCCAGCCTTCCGGTGCGAACGGCATCGCCTGAAATAGTATCCACATTCCCAAGATCACAGCGAGGCCTGCCTCAACTCTGAAATTCGCGAAGGAAACTTGGACGATATTGTGGGTAGCTTCGCGGCTAGCCAGCGCGCTCCCGGCCCACAAAAGCAACAGCAATCCTAAAACAACCGAAAACAAGAACCAAAAAAATGGTCGGTTGCTCCCAAACGGTAACGGCGTCAGCACGACGATCAACAAAAGAACGGCGAAACCAATGTTATTGGCCCGATGTTGCCATGCCCCCCCCATCATGGGCCTACGTAGATATCAATATTCTGATCTGGCTTTGTCACCGGAACATCAAGCCAAATTGTTCGCGCACCGATTTCCACACACCGAGCGAGGTGTCAGGCAGCAAGTCGATACCGATGGCGGATTTTAAGAGATAGAGCAGACCCAGTATGGACAAAGCACTGAGGAAGAGAACAATAAGCATAAATGCGAAGTTAGTCGATTTACCAAGCCGCCGCGCGCTTCTGTCCCGGCGGCGGCGGGCATGATCCCGACGCTCCGGCCCGGCGATAAAAACCAGATAATAGCGGCGCAATAACAACGGAATTGACATTCGAACATCGATCGAATGATCACGACCGACCTGATCGGCAAAACCTTGCTTGATCGCCAGCAATTGGTCGTCCGTAAAACTTTCCGCTGCTTCCCGAGAAATTCTGGAAAAAAATCGTTCCAAAAACGGGTCGTGCATGGCGCGCATGATCATTTAGAGATCTCCCACAAACGTCGCTCTGCCAACAGCGACATCAGACCAATAGTTGCGTGTCATTTTATCAGCTAAGCCCTTCATGAATAGGCACAACTGCCTATCAATATGCATTTTCATTGACGAACCCGACAACAATCGTCATCAGAATAATCTTTAGGTCCAAAAGCAACGACCAGTTGTCGATATAGTACAGATCATATTTCACGCGCAATTCCAACTTTTCTGCGGTATCTGTCTCGCCTCGATATCCATGCACTTGCGCCCATCCGGTGATCCCCGGCTTGACCCGATGACGCGCATAATACTCCGCCACGCTTTGCGCAAACTGGGTATTGTGCGCGACGGCATGGGGCCTGGGCCCGACAATGGACATACTGCCTTGAATGACATTGAAGAACTGTGGCAATTCATCCAGGCTGGAGCGGCGTAGATAGCGCCCGACCCGGGTGACGCGCGGATCAATGCGGCAGGCCTGTCGTAGTGCGCCGTCTGAAGTTTCGGGCGCGGCATCCTCCGTCCCGCGGTGAAACATGGTACGGAATTTCCAAACCGATATGACATTATTGTTAAAGCCGTACCGACGCTGGCGATATAAAATCGGACCCGGGCTGTCAATTTTGACGAGAATTGCAAACAACAGCAAAAACGGCGAAATCAAAATCAAGATAAAAAAAGCCAATACGCGGTCTTCAAGGCTTTTGAGAATATAGCTCCAACCAGACAACGGGCGTTCAAAAACCGTCAGCATGGGCAGGCCCGACAAATCGGAGAATTGCCGGTCAGACAAATGGTAGCCGATCCGTTCTGGTGCCAGCTGTAAATCGACAGGCACCGGACGGATCTTGTCCATGATGGAAACAAGGCGGGTTTCAGCACTCCATGGAAGGGCAATAATGGCCTGGTCTATTTCTCCCCTACGGCAATATTCTACTAATTTGTCCGTATCTCCCAGGATGGGGCAGCCATCCAGTTCGGCTTTGGGGATACGGCTACTGCGATCATCGAAAATCCCGACGATGTGAAAGCCGCCCTGTTCGCTGTGGGTCTTAAGATGGTGCAGCAACCGTTCGCCATATTCGCCAGCACCGATAATGGCAATCTTACGCGCCAATCCACCCTGACTTCGCCATCGGACGAGGCCAAATTTAACACCAGCCCGTAACAGAACAAAACAGCAATAGGCACTGATCAACCAGATCACCGTCCACACCCTGGAAAAATCATCCGCCGTTTTGGTAAAAAACATCAATGCGGTCAGTCACGAACCGACGAGCAACCACCCGGCTGTCAACTTTCCCAGTTGTGTCGCCAGCTTGTAGAGGTTCGAGACTTTGTACACCCCCACCATATGGAAGGTCTGAAAGGTAACC